>JADMIO011398559.1_pt1 | contig 124623 bp, 112 predicted proteins | sample 8958161 | NCBI WGS metagenome assembly JADMIO01 (sample SAMN16585339, study PRJNA669376) | soil metagenome | isolation source: Crop rotation soil | place: USA: Cullars Rotation, Alabama | collected 2011
CGCGACAACTTGTCCACGTGGAATTCTAAGCTTAGGATCCCAATGTGCTGGAAAGCCAGCGGAGCGCCTCAAGGCCGACGACCTGGTGAAGAAAGTGGCGCTGACGCAGCCGATGCTCGACTTCCTGGCGGCGTGCGTAAAAGGGCATCTCAACTGCCTGATCAGCGGCGGCACCGGCGCCGGTAAGACGACGCTGCTCAACGTGCTGTCGTCATTCATCGGCGAGCGCGAACGCGTGGTCACCATTGAGGACGCAGCCGAACTTCAGCTGCGGCAGGAGCACGTCGCCCGGCTCGAAACGCGGCCGGCCAACGTCGAAGGCAAGGGCGCAATCAAACAGCGGCAACTGGTCGTCAACGCCCTGCGTATGCGGCCAGACCGCATCGTCATCGGCGAGGTCCGCGGCGAAGAAGCGCTGGACATGCTCCAGGCGATGAATACCGGTCACGATGGGTCGCTGACCACCGTGCACGCGAACACACCGCGCGACGCGCTGACCCGTATCGAGACGATGATCGCGATGGGCGCGACCAATCTTCCCGAGAAGGCGATGCGTCACCAGATCGCCTCGGCCATCAACATCGTCGTCCAGCAGACTCGATTGAACGACGGCTCGCGCCGGGTCACCAGCATCTCAGAAATCTCCGGGATGGAAGGCGACATCATCACGATGCAGGACATCTTCGTGTTCGAGAAGACGGGGTTGAACGCGGAGGGCAAGGTGACGGGCCGGTTCCGTGCCACCGGTATCCGGCCGAAGTGCTGGGAGCGCTTGCGCGGCGCCGGCATCAACCTGCCGCCCAACATGTTCGACGGCGTCGTCGAGGTGAAATAACGTGTTTATCGCATTCGTTGTCTTCATCGGCGTCACGGTGATCGTCGCGGGCGGCTTCCTGGCCGTCACGCATCTGCCGGCGATGATGAAAGATCGACGCATCGGCGAGCGTCTGCGGCAGGTTGGACAGTCGGGCGGCGAGGAGCCCACCGAAGCCGCGACCATCGTCCAGAAGGCGATCGAGAGTCCGCTGCCCGCGATGGACCGCGTGTTGAAGCGGAGCAACGTCGGCGGTCGTCTTGCCTCGCTGATCGAGCAGTCCGGCGCGCGGACGACGCCAGCCGCGATTCTCGTGACCAGTCTGATCCTGGGCGGGGCGCTCGGGTTCGTCGCGTCTATCTTCGTTCACGTTCCGATCCTGGCGCTCGCCGTCATGCTGTTCGGGACCACGTTGCCGTTCCTCTACCTGCTCCAGAAGCGGGCGTCGCGTCGGCGTCGGTTCGAAGAACAGTTCCCGGAGGCGCTGGACCTGTTGTCGCGCGCCCTTCGCGCTGGCCACGCGTTCCAGTCTGCGCTCGGCATGGTTGCCGACGAACTGCCCGACCCGGTCGGCACCGAATTCAAGAAGACATTCGAGCAGCAGAACTTCGGTCTGCCGCTCAACGAAGCGTTGCACGACCTGGCGGCGCGCACGCAGCTGCTCGACGTGCGCTTCTTCGTGACCGCCGTCACGATTCAGCGCGAGACCGGCGGCAACCTGTCGGAGGTACTCGACAACCTGGCCGAAGTGGTCCGCGAGCGCTTCAAGCTGCTGCGGCAGGTGCGTGTTCACACCGCGCACGGTCGATTCACCGGCTACGTGCTGCTGGCGCTGCCGGCGGCGCTGGGCATTGCGCTCATGTACATCAGCCCCGGGCACATGAACACGCTGTTCAATCACCCGCTCGGGCGCACGATGCTCGTGGGCGCCGGTGTGATGCAGACCGTCGGTTATTTCTGGATCAAACAGGTCATCAAGATCGAGGTGTGATGTGGCTATCCTGCTTGCGCTCCTCGGCTTCGTCTTCATCACGCTGCTGATCACGGCCGGCGCGATGGCGCTATCGCCGGCGGTCGGCGGCGACATTCAGCAGCGACTCGCGGAAATCGGCGGCACCGAATCCATCCAGGAAAGCCACTACGAGCAGATGCTGCTCGATTCGCTGAAGCGAATCGGCAAGGTCGCGCCGCGTTCGCCGTCGGAGATGGGCAAGCTGCAGCAGCGGCTGGTCAGCGCCGGCTATCGTTCGAGTGAAGCGCTGATCGTCTTCTTCGGTATCCGCGTGGCGCTGGCCCTCGGCTTGTTCGCGATCCTGGCGCTGCCGATCGTCGTTCGCCCGAACGTGGCGATGGCCGCCGGCGGCGCGGCGCTCGGATACATGCTGCCGGCGTTCCTTCTGGCGCGGCAAGCCAAGCAGCGCGGTCACCGGATCCGCTTGTCGCTGCCCGACGCCCTCGACCTGCTCGTCGTCAGCGTGGAAGCCGGCCTGGGCCTCGATCAGGCGATTCAGCGCGTCGGCGTGGAATTGGCGTCGGCACACCCGGAGTTGTCCGACGAACTGCGCCTGATCGGCCTCGAGCTGCGCGCGGGCAAGGCCAGATCAGAGGCGCTGCACAATCTCGGAACACGCACGGGTGTGGACGATGTCATCTCGCTCGTGGCGATGCTGGTGCAGACCGATAAATTCGGCACCAGCGTTGCGCAATCGCTGCGCGTTCATTCCGTGACGCTTCGGACCAAACGCCGGCAGCGTGCCGAAGAAGCCGCGGCCAAGACGGGCGTCAAGATGGTGTTCCCGCTGGTCTTCTGCATCTTCCCGGCCCTCTGGGTGGTGACGCTTGGTCCCGCGGTCATCAAGTTCATCGAAGTGCTGCTGCCGATGGGACGCCAATGAGCGCGACGATCGAAGCTCCGGCGCCCGCCGGCGCAGCCGCCCCGCCGATTGCACGAACGCTCGCCGATACCGGGCTGGCGATCGATCACCTCGAGCAGCTGCTGCTGAAGACGCTGTATACGGGAGAGTTGACCGGCACGGCAATCGCCGACAACATGCGGCTGCCGTACTCGATTCTCGAATCCCTGATTGAGCGCGCCCGGACCGAGCACCTCCTCGAAGTGCGAGGCGCCACCGGCACAGGCAGCGCGGGATATCGCTACACGCTCACCGATCTCGGTCGCGATCGGACGCGCGAGTACTTAGCGGTCAACGGCTACATCGGACCGGCGCCAGTGCCCCTGCATCAGTACTACGAGACGATGATGCGGCTGAAGGCGGCGCGCGGGTTCGTCGAGCGGGACCGCCTGCGGGACGCGTTCTCCCATTTGATCATCGCCGACACTTTGCTCGAGCAGCTGGGTCCGGCGGTCAACGCCAACAAGGCGATCTTTCTTTACGGACCCCCGGGAAACGGCAAGTCGGTCGTCGCCGAAGGCATGGGTCGCTCGATGGGCGGGGACATGTATATCCCGCACGCGCTCGACGTCGACGGCGCCGTGGTCACGATGTTCGATCCGATCGCGCACGAGTCACTGGAGACCGAGGACGGCGCGTTCAGCCTGATCGCAGAGGCGCCGCGCGATCGACGGTGGGTCCGCATTCGTCGCCCCGTGGTCGTGGTCGGTGGTGAGCTGACGCTATCGATGCTCGACCTGACTTTCAATCAGGCCTCGAAGTTCTATGAGGCGCCGGTACAGCTCAAGGCCAACGGCGGCGTGCTGCTGGTGGACGACTTCGGCCGTCAGCGGATGCGCCCAGAGGATCTGCTGAATCGGTGGATCGTGCCGCTGGAAAGCCGCATCGACTTTCTCACGCTGGCCACCGGCAAGAAGTTTCAGGTGCCGTTCGACGTCCTCGTGTCGTTCGCGACGAACCTCGATCCGGCGCAGCTGGCCGACGAAGCGTTCCTGCGCCGTATTCCGTACAAGATTCCAATCCACGATCCGACCGCCGATCAGTTCGCCAAGATCTGGGAGCTGAACTGCCGCCGGTACAAGCTGGCGTTCGATCCCGACACGCTGCTGTACCTGCATCACCACCATTACGAACCGATCGATCGGCCGCTGCGCGCCTGTCAGCCGCGCGACCTGATCGAGCAGGTAGTGGCGCTGTGCCGGTATCGGGGCATCGAGCCGGTCCTGACGCCGGAAATGCTGGACGCCGCCTGTGCGGCCTACTTTATCGACGACCCTGTGGCCGGCGCATAACTGTGCCGATATAGGAATAGTGGAGGGTGCCCACTGGAAGAGGACTTCCGACGGGTACGTTCCGACGACAAACCGGCCGGCCGTACGTTTGAGCGGCCGACTACCGATGTCAGCGGCGGTCCACTAGAGTGCTAAATCTCTCGTCCTATCCCGACCCGGCGCCGGACCCGGAACGCGACTCGCGGGCGGCCGACCAGGCGACGACCGCCTTGGAGCCGGCGCAGCCGCGCTGGGCGATGGTTGCGCGTGCCCACGTCCTCGACCGCGCCCTCATTCCCGCCGCCCCCATGGTGCGGCGGGTGGGGCAGACGCGTTCGTACTTCGCGGCCCTGTCGTCGGTTCGCGACGGGCTTCGGCGAGGGGACCGGCTAATCGTGGTGACGGGTCAGAGCGGCACCGGCAAGACCATGCTGTGCCGGGCACTGATCGAGGACCCCGAGGTGCTCACGCACACCTCGGTGATGCTGCAGCCGCCGGCCACACCCGAAGATCTGCTCGCCCATTTCCTGCGCGATGTTGGTGTGCTCGATAACGGCACGTCGGCGGTGCTGATGACCCGTAACAGCCTGGTCTTCGCGCTGCAGCGCTTTCTGGAATCGTTGATTCCCGTTGGTGGTCGCGCCGTGCTCGTCATCGACGAAGCGCAGCACTTGACCCCGGTCGTACTCGAGGAGTTGCGTCTGGCTCTGAATTTCGAGACGAACGACTCCGCGTTGCTGCAGGTCGTTCTGGTCGGACAGCCCGAGCTGGACGCACTGCTGCGATGGCCCGAACTCCAGCGCGTTGCGCAGCGCGTGGCGCGTCGCTGCGAATTGACCGGTGTCGAACCGGACGAACACTCGATCTTCGTGGACGAGTGCCTGCAGCGTCGGTTGCCGGGCACGCTGATTCGCTTTACTCCCGCGGGAGAACGGGCGGTCATCTCGCTGTCGAACGCAGTGCCTCGCGTCGCCGATCGCCTGTCAACGTGTGCGCTGGAGCTGGCGAACGCGGAGAATGCCTATCGCATTGAGCCGGCCGTGGTGTTGACGGCGGCGCAACGCCTCGGCATCGAGGTCCCGAAACGGAAAGTGAGCAACCGCACGTGGGTGGAGGCGACCGCAGCCGCTGCCGCCTGTGCGGTGTTGGCTGGCGCCTTGTGGGGTTGGAACGCGCGCGCGGCAGGCAGGACGACGCCCGCGGCGTCCGGCGCTGGAAATGTCGCTCCCGCCACCGTCGACTCGAGGACTGACGCGAGTGGGTTGACGACCGGCGCACTCGAAACAGCAGGCGGCCTGACGGTGACGGTGGCGAGCTTCCGCACCGAGTCACGCGCCCGTGCGGTCGTGGCGCAGTTGGTTGATCAAGGGTTGCCGGCGTTCGAGCGTACCCAAGGCGATAAGGGGCCGTATCAGGTGATCGTGGGTCCCTACGTGTCGGCAGAAGAGGCAGTCGCTGCGCAGAAAGCCCTGGCGGCGCAGGGGGCAGCGAGCACACAGGTCCAGCTCGAAACTGCCGATCTCACCAAACCGGCCTGGCAATGAGAACGCGGCGCGGCAAGCGTGTGTTGCTGCTGTTGATGGGTGTAGCGATGCTCGCAGCTCCCGCACTGGCGGCGGGCGCCAAGCTCGAGCGCGTCCTGCTCCTGCCATCCGTCGATCGGTCGTCGATCGTGTTCGAACTAACGACTGTACCCCGCCAGGTCTCCACGCGCCGAATCAGTGACTCCGTCGTGGAACTCGAAGCGACCTTCGACACGATCGACAATGTTGGCCCGCAATTGCTGAAGGCGCCGTCGAACGTCAGGTTCGTTGACTCCGTCAGCGTTCGCGTGATGTCGACGGGCGCTGGTCAGGTCATGCGCGCCCGCATCGCACTGTCATCCATGGCGCAAGCAGTTGTCCGCGGCTCAGGCCGGCGGGTTTATGTGGACGTGTCGCCGTTGCCGAAGGCGCTGGCTGTGGCACCGTCAGCGCCGTCGACCCAAGCCGCCGCCGTTACCGTCGCTGCACCGCCGACGCCGCGCGCGACTCCCGAACAGGCCTTTCAAGCGGCGATGCGGCCCTCAATCGACAAGCTGAAAGAACTCGGGCCGTTTTTGACATCAGCAGCTGCGTCCGGCGATCCGAAGGTCACCTCGGCGGTCCTGCCCAACCTCATGGCGCTGCGCGCCTCGCTGGCCGCGCAGCAGCCCCCGGAGAGCCTGCGCGGTAGCCACACGATGGTGCTGAGTGCGATCGATCGCATCCTGCACGCATACGCCGTCGATTTCACGGGCGACCGCGTGACGACGGTCAAGCAGTCGGTGACGACGATACAGGTTGTGGGTGGTGTACTTGTCGGAGAGTAGGGATCAGGTATCAGGTATCAGGGGATACCTGATTCCTGATACCTGATTCTATCTGGCGGCGCGCATGCCGACGACCACCGGTGCGGCGTCGGGCTTCGAGTGACGGGCGCGCTGGAGCAGCGCCTCGTAACGCGAATTACGCGGGTCACGCTCGGCGAGGTCCTGCGCGATCGCCAGACCTTCGGCGATGCTGCCGGCGTTGAGGTACGCGTTGGCGAGCATCTCCTGACCGCGGTCCGCGACGTCCATGCGGTCCGCGTCGACAGCCACTTCAATCAGGCGCACCAGCGCTGGCGCAAAATCGGGGGCGGCGGCGCCGAACAGTTCGAGAGTGGCGATAGCCGAGTCCCAGGACGTCTGTTCGACCCAGCGGCTGAGCGCCAACTCCGCGACTGCATATGCCGTGTCCGGCATTTCGCTGGCCAGCGAGCATGCGAGCTCCGCCACGCGATCCGGACCGTCTTGTACCTCGGCGACGAGCTGTGTTGCCATCTCCATCGCCGTTTGCTCGCGGCCCGTATGGAAGAACAGGTCGATGGCCGCTGCGCGTGCCGCTGGATCGCTGCCGATGATCGCCGGCGTCAGGAACTCCGCTGCCTTCTCGATATCGCCGTCCCGCAGGTACTCGCGCGCGAGAACCGCTGCGGCTCCGAGATCCGACGGATCGCGCTGATAGGCCTCACGGAACAGTTCGCGTGCTTCGTCGTTCTGCCCAGCATGCTGCAGCATCGTCGCCAGCGCGCGACAGTCGCGGCTGGTGCTGATGTGGGCCCGGGCGCGTTTCAGATCGCCGCTCTGGACGCACAGTTCGAACAACTTGCCCGATGCGCCACTTCCCGCTGGATCCAGCGTTGCTGCCTGTTCGAGCGCGTCGATGGCGCGTGGCAGCTCGCCGCGCTGGATGCGGCGTTCCGCGATCCGCATCAGATGCGAGCAGGCCGCCGCGATGTCGCCGTTTGCGGCCGAGGCCCCGGCCAGCTGTTCCAGCGTGTCTTCATCACCGGGACGCAGCGCGAGCACCTTTTCGAGGACGTGGGCGGCGCGCGCGTGATGACCGTCGCCGGTCAGCCGGGTCGCGACGTCGCGGTATTGATCGACCGCCGCGTTGACGTCGTTGTTGCGCGCGTGGAGCGACGCCAGCAGGATTGCCGTGTCCCAATCCTGAGGCGCCTGGTGAACAACTTTGCTGTACTCAGCGATCGCGGCGGCAATCTTGCCGACGCGCAGCAATTTTTCTGCGGTGCGTAATGTAGCCGTCTGTTCGGGGGGCATAGCCACTCTTGCCTTCTCGGTTGGCAAAGACTGTTCCGCAGCCTGACGGTTACATGTCGTGTGGTAAACCGCCCGATTCGAGCAGTTTCCGCACAAATCCGCAGGTTCGCGCCATGCCGCGGCCACTGGCGATTTCAGAATTGGCGGCTGAATTACAGATTCGGCATGAAGAGCACTCGTCGTGCAAGGCGAGCGCCTTGTGGCGCGAGGCGAGCACTCGTCGTTCGAGGCGAGGACTCGTGGTGCGAAGTGTTCAGGCGCCGACGAACAACCACCAGGCGCCGACGGAAAAGGCGACGGCCGACGCGGCGAGCATCATTCCTCGTTGCGCCCACCCGAGATGACTGGTCCGCGCGCCGACGGCGCTGATGGCGGCGGCGAACGCCGTCATCGCCGCGATCGTCCCTGCGCCAAAGGCCCCGATATAAACGAGTGCAGATGTCCGCGTAGGCAAGGCGAGGGCGGGGAGCACGCCGAAGAAGTGCGAGCTGCCGGCGATGCCGTGGAGCATGCCCATGTAGAACGCGGCATGCGCGTGACCGAGGCGGCGAATCCATGAGGGGCCGCTCTGCACGTGCAGGTGATTGTGAGCCACGGCACCATGGACGTGCGGTGCCGGTTTGATCCGAGCGCTCCGTCGCAGCGCCCATATTCCAATCCCAATCAGCACGGCCCCGACGAGACGTTCGCTCCACGCGGATATCACACCAACGGGCGGCAGCATGTCGCGCAGCAAGACGGCCACGATCGCGATCACGACAACACCGGAGGCATGACCAAAGCCCCAGGTCCAGCCCGCGAGCCATCCGCGGTCGCGGTCCGAGGCGGCGAGCGGCCCTACGGCTGCGAGGTGATCGGGGCCCGAGAGTACGTGAAAGAGACCGGCCAGCGCGCCGGTAATCGCGGTGAGCAGCATGCTTACTTCGGAGCCATCCGAATGGCTCCGTCCAGGCGGATGACCTCTCCGTTCAGCATTTCGTTCTCGAAGATGTGTCGTACCAGCGCCGCAAATTCCTCTGGACGTCCCAGTCGTGAAGGAAATGGAACCTGCTGCGCCAACGACTGTCGCGCGTCTTCCGGCAGGCTTGCCAGCAGCGGCGTGTCGAACGTGCCGGGGGCGATCGTCATCACGCGAATTCCAATGCGCGCAAACTCGCGTGCGATCGGCAACGTCATCGCGACGATGCCTCCCTTCGACGCGGAGTACGCTGCCTGTCCGATTTGACCATCGAATGCCGCCACCGAAGCGGTGTTAACGATGACACCGCGCTCGCCACCTGCGGTCGCGTCGTTCTTGGCCATCGCCGCGGCTGCAAGTCGGATCACATTGAAGGTGCCAATGAGGTTGATCTCGATCGTCTGGGCGAAGTGCGCGAGCGGGTGTGGGCCTTCCTTCGGCAGTACGCGACCCACAGCGGCAATCCCGGCCGCGTTGACCACGCCATCCAACTGTCCGAACTCGCGGATTGCGGTGTCGACCGCGCGCTGGACGTCTTCTTCGTTGGTTACGTCGGTGCGAAGAAATCGAACCCGCTCGCCGTGCTGCGCTGCTTTCGCATAGCCGGTCTTCTCGTTGACGTCGACGATGACGACACGGCCGCCAGTGGCGACCACCATATCGGTCGTCGCACCACCGAGGCCGGACGCGCCGCCTGTGACCAGCAGTGTCCGTCCGTCGAGATCCATCATGAGGATTGTAATTCCGTTGCAGAGGCCTCAGAGGTTACAGAGAAACAGAGGATCAACACAGAGCAACAGAGAAACAGAGGGCAACAGAGACAACCACAACGGCGAAGGCGCGATCCGCACGCAGGAAGCGCTGCTGGCCGCCGCAGGCGGCCACGGCGGAATGACGAGCGGCACAAACAAGCCGCTTGAGAATGCGCCGGCGGTTTGTTTTGTGTCGCTCGTCATTCCGTCGGCGATGTCCCGCTTCGCGGGACGTCGAGCAGCGCTGGTGGCGCGCGCGACGTGCTAACAGCAACCTGATTCTGTTCGTCTCTGTTACTCGGTTGCTCTGTGTTTATCTCGGTGCCTCTGCGGTCTCCGTGTCTTCTTGTGACAAGATTCGGCCGATGACCCCGCGGGTACTCCTCATCGGCGTGTTGGTAATCGGGACCGCATGCAGCGGATCGACGTCCACGACAGGCGGCACGCGACGGCTGTCGATTGCAACGGGTGGGACCGGCGGCGTCTTCTATCCGTATGGCGGCGGCATCGCGAAGGTGTTGACCGAGCACCTGCCGAACACCGAGGTGACCGCGGAAGTCACCGCCGCGTCGGTCGACAATCTCAAGTTCATCAAACAGGGCACGTCCGACCTGGCCTTTACGATGGCCGACATCGCGGCGGATGCTGCTGCGGGACGCGACGCCTTCAAGGACTTCGGGGCGGTGCCGGTGCGATTGCTCGCCGTCCTCTATCCGAGTTACACGCACCTGGTCACTCTGGCGAAGAGTGGCATCACCAAAGTGTCGGACCTTCGCGGTCGTGTGGTCTCGACCGGCGCGCCGGGCGCGGGGACGACGGTGCTCGCCGAGCGCATTCTGTCCGCGGCGGGACTCGACCCGGTGAAAGACATCCGCGCGCACAACCTGGGCGTTGCCCAGTCCGTTGATGCGCTGAAGGACGGCAAAGTCGATGCGTTCTTCTGGAATGGCGGGCTGCCGACCGCGGCGATTCTGGATCTCGTCAACACGCAGGGCATCACCGCACGGATCCTGCCCCTCGATGACCTGTTGCCCGAACTGCATCGCCGGTACGGCGAGGTGCTGTATTACCGTGCGGTCATTCCGGCCGCCACCTACAAGCTGCCTGCAGACGTGCCGGTGATCGCCGTGGCGAACCTGCTCGTGGTGTCGGAGTCGATGCCGGAGCCGCTCGCGCACGACATCACCAGGATTCTGTTCGAACAGCAGCCGACGCTTGCCACCATCCATCCGCAGGCACGCGAGCTGTCGGTCGACAAGGCGCTCGAGGGCGCGTCGATTCCGTTCCATCCCGGAGCCATCCGTTACTACCGGGAACGCGGCGTGTGGAAACAGTAGCGATTCCTGAGGCTGAAACGCCGCGCCGGCGCCTGACCGGCGCGGTCGGGCTCCTCGCCGATGTTCTCGCGTTTCTGCTAGCGGCCTACGCACTGTACTGGGTCGTCGGCATCGTGGCCCCGCAGATCTACCGACCCAGCTTTCTGCTGATCGCGCTGGTGGTTACATTTCTGACGTATCCGGCCGGCGTGCGGATGACGCGAGTCACATTCGTCGACTGGTGCCTGATCGCGCTTGCCATCGTCGCGCTGGCGTGGCCGATCGTTGACATGGAGCGTTTCGTCTACCGTGCCGCGACGCCCCAGGCGATCGACGTGATCCTGGGCGGCGTGTTGATCGTCGTCGTGCTCGAGGCGACGCGGCGTACGGTCGGGTGGATCCTCCCGGTCACGGCGCTTGTCTTTCTGGCGTATGCGCAGTTTGGTCCGCTGCTCGATCGCGTTGGCCTGTCGATGATCGCGCACCGCGGGTACGCCTTCGATCGAGTCGTCGGCACGTTGTACATGACGCTCGAAGGCATCCTCGGCGTCCCGTTGGATGTTGCCGCCACCTACATCGTGCTGTTCACCGTGTACGGTGCGGTCGTCGAGCACAGCGGCGCCGGCCGGTTCTTCGTTGACTGGGCGATGGCGGTGATTGGCCGATCCGGATCGGGCAGTGCACCCGGACGCACCGTGACTCTTGCCGGCTACTTGCTTGGTGCCGTCTCCGGCAGCGGCGTGGCCAACACGGTGATGCTCGGATCGGTGTGCTGGCCGATGATGCGCGAGGCGCGTTATCCGCCCGACACCGCCGGCGCCATTCTCGCCGCCGCCGGGATCGGCGCGATTCTGGCGCCGCCGGTAATGGGGGCCGCAGCGTTTCTCATCGCCGAGTTCCTCGACATTCCGTATCTCGCCGTCATCAAGATGGCGATCATTCCGGCCGCACTCTATTACCTCTCCATTGTGCTGACCGTCGAGTTCGACTCGCGACGTCTCAGGCTTCAGCCGACGCAGATCGATCAACGGGGGGTCGGTGCATTGACGCGTCACGGATGGTTTTACTTCGCATCGCTGATCGCCATCGCGCTGATGATGGCCACCGGGGTGACGGCCTTTCGCGCTGTCTTCGGGGCCACCGTGGTCGCCGCCGCCGTCAGCTTCGCGTCGCGCGACCATCGCCTGACCCCACGGCGCCTCGCACGCGCGTTGTGCGCTGGCGGTGCCGGTGTTGTGCCCGTCGTCGCCACGACCGCGAGCGCCGGGATCATCGTCGGCATTGTCACGTTGACCGGCCTGGGATTGAAGGCGGCATCGTTAATCGTCACAGTCGCGCACGGCAATCTGCTGTTGACGGTGCTCTACTCTGGCGTTGCGGTGTGGGTCCTGGGCCTGGCGGTGCCGGTCACCGCGTGCTACATCATCGCCGCGGTGATGATCGTGCCGGCGTTGACGCAGGTTGGTGTTCCGGTCGCCGCCGGCCATATGTTCGTCTTCTACTATTCGGTGCTCGGTGAAGTCAGCCCGCCCACGGCGCTGTCGCCGTTTGCCGCCGCCGCATTGACGGGCGGCAACCCGTTCCGCACGACGATGCTGGCCTGGAAGTACTGCCTTCCGGCGTTTGTGGTGCCGCTGATGTTCACGATGAGTACCCGCGGCCGCGCCGTTCTTCTCGACGGAACGGCGCTCGATGTCCTCTGGATATCGGTGCTCGCGGCCGCTGGTGTTGCCGCACTCGCCGCCGGCACCGGTGGCTATATCCGTCGCGCCACCACGCCCTTCGAACGCGCGTTTTTAATTGTCGGCGGGTTGCTGCTGTTTGGAAGCGAGATGGTTCCGGTCGCAGCTGGTGCGCTGCTGATCGGTGGGGGCCTGGTGTTGCATATGCGACGCAACTGATTAATCGAGGGGACGGAGGTCGCGGACGTCAACGAGTTTCAATACGGGCGACGGCGGCGAACAGAGCTGCGGAGGTTGCGGAGACGCGGATCAACGCAGAGAAGCTTCTCTGTGTTGATCCCCTGTGGCCTCCGCCGCCTATTTGCCAGCCGGTTCGATCCTGAGCACGGCGCCAGGCTTCTCGTCGGTCAGGACATACAACAACTCGTCCGGACCCTGCCGGATGTCGCGAACGCGTTGCCGCAGCTCGTCGAGCAACCGCTCGCGGCGCAATTCCTCGAACTTCTCATTGAACAGAATGCGCTCGACATGACCCGTGCCCGGGATTTCGCCGGTGCGCAGCGAGCCAACGAAGACATCGCCTTTCCATTTCGGCAGCTTGTTGCCGGTGTAGAAGGTCATGCCCGACACGGCGATCGCCGGAACCCAGTAGACAATCGGTGGTTCGAATCCGACGTGACCGGGAGTCTCGGTTTGCCACGGACCCTGGTAGTTGCGGCCGTAGCTGACCTTCGGCCATCCGTAGTTCTTGCCCGCGACTAACACGTTGATCTCGTCGCCGCCGTTCGGTCCATTCTCGTTCTGCCATATCTCGCCACTGGTCGGATTGAGCGCGATACCGAGCGAGTTGCGATGACCAAGCGTAAACACCTGCGGTTTCGCGTCCGCGCGTCCGACGAACGGGTTGTCCTTCGGCACACTGCCATCGTCCATCAGTCGCAGCACTTTGCCCTGCTGGCTGTTGAGATCCTGCGTCGCCGCGCCGCCCGTTGTCATATAGAGGTGATTCGTCCGATCGAACGCGATCCTGGCGACGCCACCGGCACCGTCTTCGGCGACGAAGATGTCCTTCATCCCGACGATGGTCTTGCCATCCCAGGTGCCACGCGCCAGCGCCACCGTCCTGCGCCGTTCGTCGAGTGGTTTGGTGTACGTGAGGTAGACGTACTTGTTTTGCGCGAACTGCGGGTGCAGCACCACGTCCATGTAGGCGTGCGTGGCCCCCGGTAGTCCCGACACCCCAGCGAAGTAGCCCTTGGGAAGGCCCGCGATCGGCTGCGGTTCGAGCGCGCCATTGCGGATGACGCGAATCTCGCCCTCACGGGTGGTCACCAGCATCACGTTGTCCGGTAGGAAGGCGATGCTGAACGGATAGGCCAATCCGGTTGCGACCGCAGTTACACGGATGCGCATGCCCTCGCCCGTGTCGAACTCGATGGGCATCTTGGGCAGCGGCTTGCCGGCGAGCCCGCTCGGCGCCACCGGGATACCGTTTTGAAACGGGACGTTCTGTTGACGGGCGGCAACAGCACCTCCGGCAACAGCCAGCACCAGGACGGCAAGGGCAATGCGCTTCACGGAAAGAACCCTCCTCTCGTGTCGCGAGTATACTCGCCGCCACCTCACCCTCGACGGAGTTCATATGGCGCTGTACGCATTCGACGGGACTGGCAATGAGGACAGGGACGGTGATCTCCACGACACCAACGTCCTCAATTTTTTCCGAGCGTACGACGACCCGCTGAAAGACAACGACTCGGCCGATCCGAACGGGACCGGAAGCTTTTACGTGAAAGGCATCGGCAAGATGGCCCACACGTTCCTGTCCGACAAGTTCGCGGAAGCTTTCGGGATTGGCGGTCACCATCGGGTCCGGCAAGGGATGAAGCGCCTCAGGAACAATCTGCAGGCCGGCGATGCGGTCGTCGACATTGTCGGCTTCAGCCGCGGCGCGGCGATTGCCGTGTCGTTCGCCAATGAGATCAAGGAGCAGATGCCCGATGTGAAGATTCGGTTCGTCGGGCTGTTCGATGTCGTGGGCCAATTCGGACTACCGGGTGAGCACATCCAAGCCGGACACGATCTGGGGTGTCCCTCCAATTGCGGCACCGGCTATCACGCGATGGCGCTCGACGAGAATCGCTTGATGTTCCCGTTGACCCGCATGCGCCGCCACGACAAGCCCGTCGACGGTTTCACCGAGGTCTGGTTCCGTGGTGTCCACTCGGACATCGGCGGCGGTAACGGCAACCGTGGGCTGAACTGGATTACGCAGAATTGGATGCTTCGCGCGGCCAAGCGCGCGGGCCTCCCGATTCTCGATACGGCGGTCGCTCAGAACCTGCTCGACAAAGACAAGCCGCAGGTCGTGAAAAAGCACACCGTCGCGGTTGGAGGGGATCGCCCGATCATTCACGGCGACTTTGTGCACGTCAGCGTGCAGCCCCTGCCCGGCCGGTCGCCGGCGCCCGAGCTCTCTTGTGCACGAATCGACGACGACTGCGTAGTCTGTCACGTGGCGACCACCTGACGAGCCAGCCCGCCCGCTTGCCGCGCCGAAGCGCCGCCCTGGAGAGCACGGCGCGAAAGGCGGGTTTTGACGGTTCTTGGAACGCGCCGGGGTGTAACATCTGCGGCCACGTCCTCACCGAGGTGGCCATGCGGAACCGACGCGTTTCACGTTGGCAGATTGGGGTCCTTTTCGTTCTGTTGCTGGCTCCCTGGGCCATCCTCCAGGCTGCCGATCCGTCGATCGTTGCCGCCGCTCAGCGGGATGATGCGGCCGCCGTCCGTACGTTGATCGCCCGTCATGTCAACGTGAACCAGCCAGCAGCGGACGGATCGACCGCGCTGCTATGGGCTGTCTACAACGCGAATCTTGAGCTGACCCGTGCGCTCCTGGCGGCAGGCGCGACGGCCGATGCGCCGAACCGGTACGGGGTCACACCGCTCCTTCAGGCCAGCCGCACCGGCGATCCATCGATCATGGCAGCGCTCCTCAAGGCGGGTGCCAGTGCGGCCCGAACCTATGCGCAGGTCGAGACGCCGCTGATGGCCGCGGCCCGGACCGGCGCTGTGGATGCCGTACGGCTGCTGATGGAGGCGGGAGCCGACGTCAACGCGTCAGACACGTTTCAGCAGGAAACGGCTCTGATGTGGGCGGCGGCCGAAGGGCATGCGCCGGTCGTCGAACTGTTGCTGAAGGCTGGAGCCGATCCCAATCGCGCCGCGCGCGTCACCACCATCGAGGACCGCAAGAACTCGGATCATCCGACCGGCGGGTTGACGGCGTTGATGTTTGCCGCGCGAAACGGGCACGAGGCGGTGGTGCGAGCCCTCGCCGCAGGTGGCGCCAACCTCAAGGCCGTCAATGGTGATGGCGCGTCCGCGATGGCGATCGCGATCGTCAACGATCGCTTCGACCTGGCCAAGACACTCCTGGATCTGGGCGCCGATCCGAACGACGGCTCTCTGTATTTCGCCGTGGACATGCACGATGCGACAACCGACATGCGAGCGCGGGATGGATCGCGGCTGCGCGCCGATCATCCGAATAGCCTGACGTCGCTTGATCTCGTCCGTCTGCTGCTCGATCGCGGCGCCGATCCCAACAAACCGTTTATCGGGCAGCTGCATTCGACGACGCTGTGTTGTGGGGAGCAGATCAACGCGACGCCGTTCTTCCGCGCGTCGATCGCAGCGGATGTCGAGGCGCTGAAGCTGATGATCGCGAGGGGGGCGCAGGTCGACTGGAGCCCAACCGAAGTCAAGAAAGACACGGACAAGGACAAGCCCGCAGGTCGAGGTAATCCCAACGTCGGCAAGACGCCTGTCATGCTGGCGATAGTTGGCGGACGGGGCGCGCCATTTGCCGCGGGCCCAGGGTTCGACCGTCTCGGCCCACCGCCTTTCCGGGAATCATCGAACCGCAGCCCGGCCGACGCGGTGAGGGCACTGCTCGCCGCAGGCGCAAATCCCAACACCAAGGCGCCGGACGGCTCGACACCGCTGCATCAAGCTGTTGCCGCGCGGCAGATCGCGATCATCCGCGCGCTGGTGGCCGCGGGTGCGAAGCTCGATGCGGTGAACCAGGACAACCTCACTCCGTTGCAACTGGCGGAGAAGCCCGAGCCGCCACCACCGCCGGGCAACAACACCGATTCCCGGACGTGGAAGCCGGCTCGGGATTCGCGCGAAGACGTGATCGCCGCGGTGCGGCAGTTGATGGGGCTGGGCCCCAACGATCCCACGCCGCAGCCGCCGCCAGCGCCGCCGAAGGCGGACGCCCAGAAGGCGAGCGAGGCCGGTCAATGAAGAAGGGTGTCGCCGCGGTGGCGATCGTCTGGATCGCCGTTGCGGTGCTTGCGGCACAGTCGCCCGGGCCTGTGGGCCGAGGCGTGTCAGCCTCGCCTGCGACAGGCTCAGGGTCACCCCGAGCATCGTCGAGGGGTGACAAGGCCCGCTCTACGGGCGCAACCGATGCGGGAAAGTACCGCGGGTGGCTGAATCAGTACTGCGTGACCTGCCACAATGCGCGCGCGCCGCAACCGGCCAACGATCCACTGAACCTCGAGTCAGCCAGCCTCGACGATCCTGTCAAAGACGCAGCGACGTGGGAGCGGGTGCTCAGAAAACTGAGCGTGCGCGCGATGCCGCCAGCGGGCATGCCGCGACCGCAGGAGGCCGAGTACGCGGCGTTTACCTCGTGGTTGGCGGAGACGCTCGATCGAGCCTGGGCCGGCCGCAGTACTCCAGGGCTCTATGTCATTCATCGACTGAATCGCGCGGAGTATCACAACGCGATTCGTGATCTTCTCGCGCTTGATGTCGATGTCGCCGCGATGCTGCCCAACGACGGCGGTGACTTCGGGTTCGACAACATCGCCACGGCACTGCGCACATCGCCGCTGCTTCTCGACGGTTACGTCACGGCGGCACAGCGCATCAGCACATTGGCGATCGGCGACGCCAAGACCGTGCCGACAACCGTGGAGTATTCGATCAACCGCAACGTCAGCCAGAACGCGCGAGTCGACGGGCTGCCGCTCGGCACGCGCGGCGGCACGGTCGTACGGCACATCTTTCCGGCCGACGGCGAATACAAGCTGTTCGGACGGCTGGTCCGCGGCATCGAGGAGGGCTACGCGGGCGTCGAGAGCGATCAGCCGCACACGTTCGTGATCACCGTCGATGGGGCCGAAGTGTTCTCGTCCGAGATTGGCGGCCCCGAGGATCACGCCGCGCAGGCCAAGAGCATGAACGACATCAGGCCGATCATCGACGCGCGGATGACCGGGACGGTGCCGGTCACCGCCGGTCCGCACAGCGTCGGGTTCACGTTCCGGGAGCGCCCGTTCCAGGCGCAGGATGTCTGGCAGCCAGCCCGGCGCGACAGCCAGGAAGTGCACATGACCGGCGGTCTGCCGAAGCTGAAGACGGTCTCGATTGAAGGGCCGTACAAGGCTACGGGCGTTGGGCCAACGGCGAGCCGCACCCGCATCTTTGTGTGTCGGCCAAAGACCGCGGCCGAGGAAGGTCCATGCGCCGCACGGATCATCAACACGCTGGCGCGGCGTGCGTTCCGTCGGCCCGTGACGGCTGATGATGTCGACGCGCCGTTGACGTTTTATCGTCAGGCCCGTCAACAGGGCGGCGACTTCGATGCCGGCATTCGTGTGGCGCTCGCGCGCATTCTCTCGAGCCCATCGTTTCTCTATCGAATCGAACGCGATCCTGTGACTGCTCGCCCGGGAACGGCGCACGCGGTCAATGACATCGACCTGGCATCGCGCCTGTCGTTCTTTCTCTGGAGCAGCATTCCTGACGATCGGTTGGTGACGCTTGCCGCTGCCGGTCAACTCAGTCAGCCGGCGGTGCTGGCGCGCGAAGTTCGACGGATGATCAGCGACGAACGGGCTGACGCGCTGGTCGGCAATTTCGCCGGGCAGTGGCTGCAGCTGCGCAACCTCGAATCCAAAGTCAAGCCGGACCTGCTCACCTTCCCCGACTTCGACGACAACATCCGCGACGGGTTCCGCCGCGAGACCGAGATGCTGTTCGGGTACGTGCTGCGTGAGGATCGCAGCGTGCTCGAACTGCTGAACGCCGACTACACGTTCGTCGACGAGCGGCTCGCGCGTCACTACGGGATTCCCGGCGTCTACGGGACGCGCTTCCGTAAAGTGCCAGTCACGGATCCAAATCGCCGTGGTCTGCTCGGTCACGGCAGCGTCCTGTCGCTCACGTCGATCGCCACGCGGACATCGCCCGTTTACCGCGGGAAGTACATCCTGAGCACATTTCTCGATACGCCACCGCCACCTCCATTGCCCAACGTGCCGACGCTCGACGACAGCACCAAAGCGTCGGGGGCGGCCCCGAAAACGGTCCGCGACCAGCTGGAGCTCCATCGCCGCTCACCCACCTGCAGTGGGTGCCATCGGGTGATCGATCCGGTCGGTTTTGCCCTCGAGCACTTCAATCCGGTCGGACAGTGGCGGGACACCGCTGAGGATGGGTCGACGCTCGATTCGAGCGGGACGCTGGCGGATGGAACCGCGGTTGATGGGCCGGTCGCCCTGCGGGACTCGATTCTGAAGCGACCCGACGCCTTCGCCACGGTGCTGACGACCCGTCTGATGACCTACGCTCTGGGGCGCGGCCTCGAACCGGCCGACATGCCGGTTGTGCGTCAGGTAGTGAAGCGGGCGGCTCGCGAGCAGTATCGTTTTGGTGCGATTATTCAGGGGATCGTGGACAGTGCCCCCTTCAGAATGCGGACGACTCAGGGGTCGGGTATCAGGATTCAGCAAACCGCTGCAACGAGGTAGCCATGATCGTGACGAAGAAACATCTGTCCCGGCGGACCTTCATCCGCGGCACCTTCGGCGCCGCCGTCGCCCTGCCATTCCTCGATGCGATGGCGCCGGCGTTTGCCGCCGATCGGAGCACCGCGCCATTCCGCTTCGGAGTGGTCTACATGCCGTGCGGCGTCTACCCTGACACGTGGCACCCGGCGCAGACGGGCAGCGATTTCGAATTCAAGCCGGTCATGCAGCCGCTGGCGCCGCATCGCAATCAGATGGTGACGATCAGCAAGCTGCAGGCGCCATGGGGCGAGTCGGTCCACGTCGGCGCCAGTTCCGCGTTCCTGAATGGCATCGGTCCGGTGGTCGAGCGCGGCGCCACCGGCGATTCGTTCAGCCATCTGCAATCGAAGAAGACGCTCGATCAGTTCATTGCCGATCATGTTGCCGGTGATACGCCGCTGAAGTCGATCGAAGTCGGGACCGAAGACATGGGAACGGCGGCCGGCGCGTGCGACGGCTTCCCCTGCGTCCTGTTCGAGACGCTGGCCTGGCGCGACGAGAACAGTCCGCTGCCGGTGTCGATCAACCCGCGGGTGACGTTCGAACGCATGTTCGGTGAGACCGGCACGCCGGCGCAGCGGGCGGCGCGACTCAAGGAGAAACAGAGTCTGCTCGATTCGGTCACGCAGGAGACCGCCAAGCTGCGGCGGACGCTGGGCGCGCCGGATCGCGCGTTGCTCGACGAATATCTGACCAACATCCGTCAGGTCGAGCAGCAGCTCGAGCGCATGGAGACGCGTTTGAATACGCTGACCGACAATCCGGACTCGCCGATTGGACTACCGGAAGCGTTCGACGATCACATGACGGTGACCTATAACTTGATGCACCTGGCATTGCAGGGCGACATCAGTCGTGTGTTCACGTTCATGATCGGGCACGAGCCGACCGACCGCAGCTACGCGCATATCGGCTGCCCGGAGACGCACCACAGCATCTCGCACCACGGCAACGATCCGGAGAAGCTCGCAAAATACGCGAAGATTGGAACCTACCAGATCACCAAGTTCGCGGAGTTCGTCGAGAAACTGAAGACGACCCGCGATGGAGACGGGACGCTGCTGGATCACTCGCTGCTGTACTGGGGCAGCGGAATGAGCAACGGCAACCTGCACGACCGCAGCAATCCGCCGGCAGTATTGGTGGGCGGCGCCCACGGTCGTCTCAAGGGCAACCGCCACCTGGTGGCTGATCCCGGCGCACCGACCGCCAATCTACTGTTGGCGATTGCACATCTGGCCGACGTCGAAATGGCGTCGATCGGCCCGAGCACAGGGAGATTCGATCTCTGAGATTGACGAATTGACGAATTTACGAATTTACGGATTGACGAATTGATTGTGAGATTGCAATAGCGAGATAAATTCGTCAATCCGTAGATTCGTCAATTCGTCAATCACATCGAGAGTCCACCGCCGTCACCGTACTGACGTTAATACCCTCCACGCCCCCATCGCCCATCAGAATTCCCACCACCGCCACTCGCTGGCCGACGAGCGGAGCGAGCGGTTGCAGCACGTACTTCAGGGTGTATTGGCGATCGCCGCCTTGCGACGCGGCGGGGGCGCTGCCACCTGTCGCGCCGGAGCTCGGCACGAGCGAAGGCGGATCAATCGTCTTGACGCGCTCCGGTCGCGTAGCATTCGACAGCATCCAGCTCTTGTCCGATGCCTGAGGCCCGAGGCAACCGACGACGCGGGCGAGAGTAGTCGCCGGCAACTCGCCGGTGCTGCCCGTTCTGGGCACAATCAGCACGCCGGTGCCGCTTGCCGGGTTCAGTTCGGTGCTGCCCGCCGGGAGGTCGTTGCTGCGAAGCAGGAACGCCACGATATCCGCATAGACCGGCGGTGACAGCGTGACCGTCGACGTCTGTCCCATCGGCATGTTCTTGGAGACGTAGTCGAGCAGCTCCGCCACCGATTGCTCGCGCCACTTGTTCAGGAACGTGGTGCCGACCAGCGATCGGCCCATGCCGCCTTCCAGACTCCCGCCATGGCATCGGGCGCACGACGCACTGTATTGAGCTTTCCCGCGCTCCGCCTGGTCGGCGGTAAACGCCCCATCCCACACCGTGCGGCTCGGTGCCTGTGCCGCGACGGTCGCCAAGGCGATGGCATGCAGCAGGGCAGCGGTTGCGGTCAGCCTCAGCCTATTCACTGCGGTCGGCGCTCCCGGCTTTCGCGGAGGTAATGGGGACTGACGGTCAGGCCATAGGGCGTCTTTTGCGCCGCCGCCGCTTTTTGATGAATGAACTCCGATTGGTGGCGCTGCAGCTCATCGATCTCGGCCTGTGTCGAGTCGCGGAACGTGACCTCTTCGCGCGGCACGAACAGGACCTGCCCGATCGGCAGCGTGTGCGTGATCGTGATTCCCTCGCCAGGCTGCAGCACGTAGCGGAACTCCGTCTCGTGCGTGTACCAGTCTGTTTCGACGCGAACGACAAGCATCGGTGCGATCGGCCTCTCGATCATGTTGAAGATGGGCGTATAGATCGTGTCCCAGCCATCCGCCGTCTTGAAGTTGTAGGCGCCGCGCAGGGCGATGGCACCCGGCGGCGTGCCCATGTCCTGCGGAACCAGGAACACGCGCGCCACGGCGAGCGCCGCCTCTTTCGTCACTGATGCCGGGCTCATGAGCTGGACATCTTCCTTCATCACGCCGACGCCGCCCAAGGGTAGCGTCATCATGACTGAGAAGATCGGGGTCGTTTTCCCGTTCTGCAGCTCCGTGAAGTAGACGAACTTGTAGGCGCCGTCGCCTTCGTAGCTGACGTGAATCGATTCCTTCGGGTCGAGCGGCGCGTAGACCATGAAGCCGGCCGCGCTCCCGGCTTCCAGCACCGGGCAGTGGCGCGAGTGCTGCGGCAGCATCGGCCGCGTCGACTCGCGTCTCGGTCGCTGGCCCGTCCCGGGCCGCCGCGAGTTGGGAAAAAGTTGGACTTCCACAGAATCAATCGTGAATCGCGAATCGTGAATCGTGAATCCTGTTCCGGATTTGTCGCCTCAATTGACACACGTAAAACCGGCAGCGGCATTCTCGGTGCCTGCAGCGCCGGTGAACTTCGGCCACTTTGGATACTCACATAGCGGCCGCGTCCGATTCGCATTTGGGTTACCGTCCGTGGCAATCAGTCCCGACGGTGCCTTGCCGTGTTCAACCCACTGCTCGAGTGCCGGCAGCGCGTCGATCTTCGCGTTGAACAAGCCATAGCCATGGGCAAACCCCGGGATCACGTAGAACTTCAGGAAGCTGTCGAGCCGCTGCTGCCCGAACTGCGCCTGCTGCCGCTTGTAATAGGCGATCGAGTTGTGCGGCGTGATGAAGTCGTCGTTGGTCCCGTGGGTCATGATGATCTTGCCTCCGCGGGCGCGGAATTTTTCGAGGCTGACGTCGCTGACGTCCATGATCGACGCGACGGCTGCAATGCGGTCCTTCCACTTCACCGGCTCAAATTGCTGGGGGTCCGCCTTCGCGTCGCGTGTGATGATGTATTTCACGGTGGCGGCACCGGCCTGATACAGCAGCGGGTCGTTGGGTGCTGGTGGCTCAGACGGTTTCGGCGCACCGCCGAAGTTCGAACGGTCCGCGAACAACGCGCCTTCGAGCAGGGCCCACTTCGGAAATGTGTCCATCGCCGCGATGGTGACGCCGGGCTTGTACGGCGCTGTGATGATCGCCACCGCCCTCAGCTGCGCGTCCGACAGGCACGTGTCACCGGTCGCGCCATTCAGGCACCTCAGCGTCTTGACGTCGAACGATGTGTCGCACGCGGTGACGTTACTGATGATCCCGTCCTTCGCACCGTCGAGCGCGTCGCACTTGGCGTAAACCGCGTCGGTGACCAGCTTGACATGTTTCGGGTCCAGCCAGCCGGCGCCGTTGTCCGCGAAGAGCGCCCTGCCGACGTTGAGCGACCCAAGGTGTAACAGCGTGACGTTGTAGGCCGGGTAGTGGGCGACGACACCGTCATAGTCTTCGGGATAGCGGGCGGCCGCATCGAGTGCCTCGTGACCACCCTGCGATCCGCCGATGAAGTAAAAGCGTCGGGGCGCGCGGCTGTACGCCTTCTTGATGACGGCCATCGCGACATCGTGCGTCTTCTTGACCGACTGTTTGCCGTAGTTGCTGAGCGCCTCGTCGTCCACGCCAAAGGTCCCGTCGAAGCCGGGTGCGCCGCGGTGTCCGCCGTTGCTTCCGAGCGTCACGTATCCCTGTTTGAGCGGAGAGTCCTGACCGGCAGGCTGCAGGGTATAGGGACCAAGTCCCGTAACCAGCGTGCCGTCATAGCCACCGCCGCCCATCTGCAGCGCGCGACCATTCCACGACGGCGGCAGATTGACCTCGAACTCGAACAGCGCCGTTGACGCCGTCGCGTTTTTGATGATTCCGGTGACTTTGCAGTACTCACCATTCGTATTGCGTGGCTCATTGGCGGCCACAGACGTCGCGGTCTCCACCACGGCGCCGGCCGTCGGCAGGCCGATGGCCGACGCTGGAATCTCCATTCCTTTGAGCGACGCGCAGTCGGTCACTAGCCTGGTCGTCGTATCCTGTGCGCGGCCCTGGAGCGACAGGCTTCCCATGATTATCACGACGGCGAATGCACCGGACATTGGTCGGAAGAACCCCTGCTTCATGGCGGCGTATCTTACCTTTCTCTTTGCGATTCTGACGCCGCTCTCGAGCCTGCTGACGGCAGCAGTCGAAACGCGATATGCCGTGGCCTACGTGGAGGTGGAGTGCCGCGACGACGGCTGCTGATGATCGGCAGCCCGCTCGACGAGCGATTGATGCGACGTCCCTGATGCCGTCGGCGACCCCATTGATGATCTCCGCGGCTCGGCGGCTCCGCGTTCGTCCGCGCCTCCGGCGCCTCCGCATGCTCGGTTAGAATGCGCGCCACCGCATGGCGCTGACGCCCGGGACACACTTCGGTCCATTCGAGATCGTCGCTCCGCTCGGTCGCGGCGGCATGGGCGAGGTGTATCGCGCCCGCGATACCAGGCTCAATCGCGAGGTCGCCCTGAAGCTGTTGCTCGACGCGGTGGCCCTGGATCCGGAGCGCCTGGCGCGCTTCACTCGCGAGGCACAACTGCTTGCCTCGCTCAGTCATTCGAATATCGGCGCTATCTACGGCCTCGAGCACTCAGATGGGCAGCACGCGCTGGTGCTCGAACTCATAGAAGGACCGACCCTCGCCGACCGCGTTGCCCGCGGGCCGGTTCCGATCGAGGAGGCACTGGCGATCGCCAAGCAGATCGCCGAGGCCGTCGAGGCGGCTCACGCGCAGGGAATCATCCATCGCGACCTCAAGCTGGCGAACATCAAGGTGCGGCCGGACGGCACCGTGAAGGTTCTCGATTTCGGCTTGGCCAAAGGCACCGAGCGCGCGCAAACGGATGTTCTGATGACGGGGGCCGCGAATCTCACGGCGTCGCCGACCCTGCTGTCGCCGGCGATGATGACGACCGCCGGCGTGATTCTGGGGACGGCCGCTTACATGGCGCCGGAGCAGGCGCGAGGCAAGGCGGTCGATCACCGTGCCGATATCTGGGCCTTCGGGTGCGTGTTGTTCGAGATGCTCACAGGCCGTCGCGCATTCGAAGGCGACATCGTGACCGACACGCTCGCAGGAGTGTTACGCGGCGAGCCGGAGTGGACGGCGCTGCCAGCTGAAACGCCGCGATCGATCTCGCGTCTGCTTCGCCGCTGTCTCGAGAAGGACCCGCGCAACCGATTGCAGTCGATCGGCGATGCGCGGCTCGAGATTGCCGACGCGCTGTCCTCGCCAGAGCCCGCGATAGTCGCAACGGCGGGCGCTTGGCGCCGATGGGTTCCATGGGTCGCGGCAGCGCTCATCGCTCTCGCGGCGATCGTCGTCGACAAGATGAAACCGCAGCCGGCGACCACCGATCCGCACGTCACACGCTCGCTGATTGCGCTCGAACCATTTGATGAACGTCAGCCGCCTCCACCCGGACAACCGGCACGGCCTCGCATGGCACGGCAGGATCGCACCGCGCTGGCGCTCTCTCCGGACGGCCGGACGCTGGTGTTCAGAGCGTGGGTGCTTGATGCGAGACCAAACGGTGGAACGCAGTCGCAGTTGTTCGTCCGGGCATTGGACAGCCTGACGCCGGTGCCGATTGCGACCACGACCGGCAGCGAGAATCCTTTCTTCTCGCCGGATGGAAAGTGGATCGCCTACTGGGACGGGGGCGAAATCCGGCGGGTACCGTCAACCGGTGGTGATGCGGCGTTTACGCCCGTAACCAAGATCGCCGATGGCGCCCGGCTGTTTGGCGCGAGCTGGGGCGACGACGATCGCATCGTCTTTGCGACGGCGACGGGGCTGTGGCGCGTTCCAGCGTCCGGCGGAACAGTTGAATCGATCGCGAAAACGCGCACCAACGAGAATGCGCGGCTGCTCCCCTATGTTCTGCCGGGAAGCCGCGCCGTGCTGTTCACCGTTCAATGGACGCCGTACCGCTGGGACGATGCGCAGGTGCTGGTGCACTCGTTGACCGACAACTCGGAAAAAGTTCTTCTGAGCGACGCCGCCGACGCGCGGTATGTCTCGAGCGGTCATCTCGTGTTCATTCGACGCGGCAAGCTCATGGCCGCGCCATTCGATATTGGCCGGATGGAGGTAACCGGACCGGCTGTGGCGATCGTCGACGACGTCATGCAGGCTGCCGGCATGCCGAACTCGAACTCGGATTCTGGCGCCGGCCAGTTCGCCGTCGCGGTGCAAGGCACGCTGGCCTATGTCACCGGCGGCGTTCAGCGGAATGATCCGACAGAACTCGTCTGGATCGATCGTGACGGCGGACCGGCAGAGTCGGTCGGCACGCCGCTCGGCACGTTCGGCAGTCCGCGGGTCTCACCGGATGGGCGGCAAGTACTGATGTTCAGCGGTGCGACGCCGTACGAGGGCGGCAATCGACTCTGGGTATTCGACTTCGCGCGGCGCACGCACGTACCGCTGACCGCGCCGGACGAACGCATTCTGTGGGGCGTCTGGTCGCCGGATGGCCAGCAAGTCGTGTACGAGAAGCTGGATCCTGGGCGCGGCACGCTCTACGCGCGACGCGCCGATGGTTCGGGAGGCGCCCAGCAGATCGCAGAGGCACGGCCGGCGTTCCAGACGCCTGGGTCATGGTCACGCACCGGCAAGCTCGCGTTCGTTGAAACCGATACCGCCACCGGCTTGGACATTCGGGTACTCGACATCGCCGCCGGCGACCGGACGGGCACCATCGCGGTGCAAACCGCCGCCAGCGATAGCTATCCGGAATTCTCACCAGATGGGAAATGGCTGGCATACGCATCGGACACTTCCGGTCGGTTTGAGGTCTATGTGCAGCCGCTTTCAGGGTCTGGCTCGCGGATTTTGGTGTCGATCGCGGGTGGAGTCGCTCCGGTCTGGAGACGCGACGGCGGCGAGCTGTACTACTACTGGAATTCCAATGGAGTGTTTCAGATGTACGCCGCGTCCATTTCGATGAATGGCACCGCGATGACCGCCGGGACTCCACGCGAACTCTTCAAGTTGGACTTCAGCTCGAATCGCATCAGTACGACTGGTCCCGTGCGCGGTTACGACGTCACGCCCGACGGGAGGCGCTTCCTGTTTTTCAGAGCAGGCGAGCTTCCACCCCTCGAACCCAGCCAACTGGTGCTCGTCACCAACTGGATGCAGGAACTGAAACAGAAGGTGAAATAGCGATGAAAGCCAGTGTGCATCTCTCGTTCGGCGGCGACTGCGAAGAGGCCTTTACGACCTACGTCCGGGTGTTGCGGGGGACCCTCGTCTATTCGCTTCGCTACCGTGATTCGCCGATGGCGACGGAAGTACCAACGGACTGGCAGGACAAGCTCTATCACGCCACCATGACCATTGGCGGGCTCACGCTGATGGGCGGCGATCAGACCGGCCACGACCACCGGAACGGCTTCATGCTCGTCGTCAATCCGGACACTGCTGAGGACGCACACGTCATGTTCGCGGCGCTGGCCGAAGACGGCAGCGTGCAGATGCCGCTGCAGGAAACGTTCTGGTCACCGGCCTTCGGTATGGTGATCGATCGGTTTGGCGTGCCCTGGTCGATCAACTGCGAGGCTCCGCCCGCTGAGGCCGCGTGAGACTCGGTATTGTCATGGCGGTGGTCGCCTCGATGGTCGCTCAGAGCGACGTCGGCGACTCGTCGCGCTATCAAATGGCCTACGTCTCAGTGGGACCATCATCGGCCGCCGCGTTTCGCAGCGCATTTGATCAGTATCAGGAAGCGAGTCGAGGCGAGCTCGGATTCGTCAGCTACGAGATTGTGGAGCAGATCGGCCGGCCCGGGGAATTCGTCCTGATTGAGACCTGGCGCAACCAAACGGCCGCAGACGCCCACAGCACGGCGCTGTCGACGAAACGGTTTCGTGCCGCGATCGAGCCGATTCGCGTCGGTGGCTACGACGAGCGGCCGTACAAGCCGTTTGACGTCGCGCCACAGTCAGTCACATCACCCCAGTCCGTCGTTGTCGTGACGCACGTAGACGTCGTCCCGCCCGGTGACCCGACCATGCTGCTCAAGCAACTTGCGATGGACAGTCGCGCCGACCCCGGCTGTCTGCGTTTCGACGTCCTGCAGCACGCTGCGCGCGCCAACCACTTCACAATCATCGAGGCGTGGCGCGATCAGCAGGCGCGCGACATCCACGCCGCCGCAGGCCATACGCGTCAGTATCGGGAAGCGTTGCAGCCGCTGATTGGCAGCCCGCTCGACGAGCGGCTGATGCGCAAGCGCTGAAGAAGCCGGCGAAAGCCGAGACGCGGCGAATCGTAGCTGAAAACGCCGTACAAAAAGAAAGGCCCGGCTGAAGCCGGGCCCGAACCTGAACACGAACTGGGAAGCGAGACCCCGGAAGCGTGAAGGCCGCTAGACCACGTCCTTGTGCGTCACTTCCTGGACTTCCTGTTTCTTCTTGCCGCCGCCAATACCCTGAATCTGAATCGTCGGCTGCTCCTTCAGCACCTGCTGCCGGTAGAGCCGCTCCATCTCCATGTGGTGACGGATCTCGTCGGGGGTCAGCGTCGCCTTCTTGTTGCGCGCCGCGAGCTTCTCTTCGCGTGCGTTCTTGGCGATGCCGAGATCGTCCAGGTCATGCTGCGCGCCCGCGGCGACGGCTTCGGCATTCAGCACCAATGAATGATCCTTGCTGGTCAGCGGCACGTGCTTGTTGCCTGCGAAGATTTCGTGACGGCCGTGCTCCTCGTACCACTTGGTCAACGTAGCGGTCATGTGCATCTTCTCGAGGATGTTCCGCCAGCCGATGCCCGTGTTGTACGCACAGAAGCTGATCTCGCCCTGCTGCGTGCCGTAGGGGATGATGCACATCTCGGTGCGCCGGAAGTCGTAGTTGAACAGATCCTGGAACCACATGCCCGCGATGAACAGGAAGTTCCAGCGATCGGAACGGCGCTTTTCGATATCGGCCATCGTGCGATCGCCGCTGACCTTGCCGTAGCTCTTACCGGTAGCGCCGAACGTCTTATCGAACTTCTTCATCAGGTCCATGATGCGGAAGTGCGTCGGCGCCTTGAACGAGTTGTAGTTGCGCATCAGCGCCAGCGCCATGCCGACCACCGACAGGAACCTGCCGCGCGCCGCGTCGTTCACCTTGGCGACGTCCTTCGCCAGCTGTTCGGCGTTCAGGAACGCGGTGACCGGCACCGACTCCTTCGTTTCCTTGTCGATCATCACGGCCATGCCGATGCCGCAGTTCGGATGACATCCGCACGTCAGCTGACCCCAATCACGATCCGGTCCGTGGACGACGTCTGCCCAATCGGTGAACGTTGACATGAACGAGATCGGGAACCAGTCGCGGATCGGTTCGCCGATACCCGTCTGGTTCTTCACGTCGTGGGCGAGGTGCGACAACGTGTAGCGCTGCGCCGCGCGCCGCTCTGGCGTCACTTCCTCGTCTCGGCCGGTGAAGGAGACGGGCTGGAACGACAGGAAATTGATCCGCTTGGGATTGTCGAGCGCGAATTCGATGACGCGCCCGACCTGCTCGTTGTTGACGCCGTTGACGATGGTGATGACCGGAACGATGTCGACGCCGGCCTCGTACAGGTTCTCGATGGCGCGGAGCTTCACGTCGAAGAGATTGCCGACGCGACGATGCGAGTTGGCGGCGTTGCCGATGCCATCAAACTGCAGGTAGGCGTAGCGAAGACCGGCTTCAGCCGCGGCCTTGGCGAAGTCAGCGCTCTTGGCGAACTCAATGCCGTTGGTGGCCGCCTGCACCGAGTTGTACCCGACCTTGCGCGAATAACGGATCGCATCCAGGAAATACGGCGACATCGTCGGCTCGCCGCCCGAGAACTGCACCGACATCTGACGGCGCGGCTTGATGGTGATCGCGTTGTCGAGAATCTGCTTGATGTCTTCCCACGACAGCTCGTGCACGAAGCCGACCTGGTTCGCATCCATGAAGCAGGGGTCGCACATCATGTTGCAGCGGTTGGTCAGGTCAACCGTCAGCACTGCGCCGCGCCCGTGCAGAACCGTCGAGGAGCCGTGATTGTGAAGCTTCTCGTCGTTGTGGGCGCGAATGTCGCGGCCGGGGAACACCTCTTCGAGGTGCTTGAAGAACGCCGGGTCGATCGCCATCACGTCCTCGAAATGCCCATGAACGGGGCAATCCTTGACCATGACAATCTTGCCGTCCTTCTCGACGATCGTCGCCTTAATCTCGCCCACCTTCTCGTTGAGGAGGACCGACACATCACGCTTGCCGTCGAGAATCGCCTGACGCGCTTCCCGCACACAGTTGGGGCAGAGCGAGTCGGTGCTGCGCGGCCAGCCAAGCGTCGGCTTCGTCTTCTCGTACGACTTCAACAGCGGCTTGTCCGACCACTTCGGCGTGAAAGACGGGTTCTGGTTGATCTGATTGGCCGTGTTGAACACGTGCCACAGGCCGTTGGCGGCCAACGACAGGCCCCTCTCCACGTACTTCATCGGAGCGTGCATTCAGGTCTCTCCTCTAGAGGCAAATTTCGGAAATGTTAGCGAGAAAACTCGCAAATTCCGGCCTATTTCCAGTGAACTGGCACTATCCGCGGCCGGATGGCCGCGACGGGCGGTGGCCGGCCTTACCCGACTAAAGGTGTCGGATTTCCCGGGCGGCCGATTCGTCGAGGCGCGCGGCTTGCTAGTCCGAATTCTTGTGCTGTGCCGGCTGACGCTCTGCCTCGTCCTTGCGTCTCTCGCAATGGGCTGCTCGTCGAAGGAAAAGAAGGTAGGGGACGCGAAGAAGGCGGCGCTGTCATGGGCGGTGACGGTCAAGGCGGTGACCGAGCAATGGGCCCAATCACGTGTCAGCCTTCGCTTTACCCGCACCACCCTCAACACCGCTGTTCAGAACCTCTATCGCGAGGCGGAATCCGTTCGCTCGATCGATCCGGCGCTGGCCGCTCGGATCGATCGGGTGAAGGACCACATCGATCCGGTCATGGACGCGGTCGCACTGAACGAGCCCGACCAGGCTCGCGATCGCGCGATGCCGTTGCCTGAGTTAATGGACGGCCAGCCATGATCCTGCAGCTGGCGCTCGGCATCATCACGGCGATCGGGGGTTTCCTTGACGCCGGCGCCATCGCCACAAGCGCGCTTGCGGGCGCGGTCTTCGGCTACCAGTTGATCTGGGCCGTGCTGCTCGGAACGTTCTGCGTGATCCTGTTGACCGAGATGAGCGGACGGCTGGCGGCGGTCAGCCATCACACCGTCGCCGATGCAGTGCGCGAGCGTCTTGGCTTCCACTATTTCGCCATTCCGCTGACCGCTGAACTGCTGCAGGACGTCCTCGTCCTGTCCGCCGAAATCGGTGGCATCGCCGTCGCGTTGCACTTGGCGACCGGGTTTGATTACCGGCTATTCGTGCCCGTGGTGGCGCTGTTTCTGTGGTCGCTGCTCTGGTTCGGGAACTTCAGTGTGATTGAGAACGGCGTGTCGTTTCTCGGTCTGGTTGCGCTCTGCTATGTGTTTGCTCCGTTCATTGTCGGAGCACCGTGGATGCAGGCAGCGCGTGGCGCGGTGCCGTCATTGCCGTCGCATGAGCCGATTCAGTACTGGCTGCTGGCGGTGAGTATGATCGGCTCAGTCCTCGAGCCCTTCCTGCTGAATTTCTACGCGTCTGGAGCGGTGGAGGAGAAGTGGACGGTCAAATACCTGGGTTTGAATCGCGCCATTGCGGTGCTGGGGATGACGTTCGGAGCGCTGATTTCGATCGGCATCGTCATCATGAGCGCAATGACGCTCGGCCCACGAAACATTCAGGTGGACAGCTTCGAGCAGGTGGTCCTGTCGCTGGTCTCACCATTTGGTGAATGGGGACTGTCGCTGTTCGTCGGCACGCTGGGGATTGCCTGCCTGGGCGCGGCGTCGGACCTCTCGCTGAACATCGCGTACGCCGTGTCGCAGGGCTTCGGCTGGAACTGGAGCGAAAACCTGAAGCCGCATCAGGACGCGCGGTTCGCCGCGGCGTACTCCCTGGCGATTCCGGCAGCCATGCTCCTCGTACTGTTCATCGACCCGTTGAAGGTGACGATGCTGGCGATGGCGTTGAATGCGGTGATTGCGCCGTTGATCGTGTTTCCCTTGCTGATCCTGATGAACGACAAGCAGTATCTGCGCGAGTACACCAACGGACCGATTGCCAACACGCTTGTTGCGATCGTCGTTGTGCTCGCCTGCGTCGTCGGGGCGGTGGCGCTGCCGCTCGAGATCGTCGGCGGCGGCGGAGGTTAGCCGGATGATCGAACCGCTGCCGCTCGTCCGCGACGTTCTGGACAAGCAGATTTATGACGCGAACGCCCTGCGTATCGGCAAGGTCGATGGCGTGCTGCTGATGCGGCGACAAGGACGGCCGCCGCGAGTCCTCGCGATCGAAACGGCGATGCCGACGGCGTGGCGCCGCCTGTCGATTCGACTCGGCGACTGGATCGAGCGTCTACAGCAGTGGCTGGCGCCCGATCTCGAAGGTGCAACTCGCATCCGTTTCGAGCATGTGATTCAGAGTGGTATCGACGTCAACGTCGATATCGACGGCAAGAAGACGAACGCCTATGTCTGGGAGGACTGGATCAAGAAGACGTTCGTCGAGAAGCTGCCGGGAGGCAAGGGCAGTGGCGAAAAGGGAGAATGAGCTGCGCCTCGAGCAACTTCTCGGCCGCAAGGTCCGAGACCCGAAAGGCCGCGTCATCGGACGGCTCGAGGAGTTCCGCGCCACGCGCAACGGCGATGCGTGGGAGGTCACGGAGTTCGATCTTGGTCGCACCGCATTGCTCGAACGTCTTGCCGTCCGTCATTTCGGTTGGCTGCCAGGTAAACGCCCCGCCGGGTACCGCGCGACGTGGGATCAGATCGACCTGACCGATCCCGATCACCCACGGCTGACCGTGCCGGTCGAGGACCTGAAGCCGATTAGGAGGCAGTAGTCAGTTTTCTGTTGGGCGTTCGATGTGCTCTATGACGAGCGTCTGGAGCGGTGCACGTCCGGACTCGAGGCGGAGCCCGAGCTGTTCCTGCAGCGCGGTGAAAAATTCCGGAAGGTCCGGGTTGGGATCCTGGTCGCGCGAGTACTTCAATGTGAAGTCGTAGTAGCCATCGATGCCGGTCCGATCGAACACAGGCCGACCGGCGCGAATCCCGAGATTTCTCGCAAGCAGGTCCAGCGTCATGCCGCCGCCGAGCAGCTCGCCACCATTCGCTTGCAATCCACACGGCGGAGCGCCATTGGCGGGCGGGTCGAGCTGCGGTCGTGGCAAGCCAGCCTGATTGGCCGCCGCCACTGCGGCGCAGTCCCGTGTCGTACGCGCGATCTGCGGGCCAAGCCTGCCATCGGGCCTGGCCGCCACCAGGAAATAAGCCGGTTCTTCCCGTGCCTCGAGATGTGCCACCAGCTTGAGGCGCTCGACCAGGAGCGCGCGCAGCATCAGGCGCAGGTCATCGCTGGTCGTGGTCGCATTTGCGGTGGCCTGCAGGTCGTACCGGTCGGACAGCACCCACGCCGGTGCCCCGATGATTTCCCGATTCTCCGGCCGGTAAGCGTTCTGCAGCAGGAGACCAATCGTCCCGTTCGTCATCACGTACTGACCGCCCGGGCGCTGTCCGATGAATGTTCCCGTCTCGCCGCTGCGATTGGGGCGGATCACCGCGGCTTCGAAGACCTTCTCCTGGGCAAAGAGGGGAATGCCGGCCGTGGCGACCACTGCAAGAGCGAGCAATCTGCCGATCATGGTCATGTTGGACGCAAGCGCGCCATGCATGGTTGCCGCATTCCGGGTGTAACGTAACCGCGATGCGCACTTCGCTTGTGCTGACCGTTATCGGCGACGACAAGCCGGGAATCGTCGAAGAGCTTTCCGACAGCATTCTGGCTGCTGGCGCAAACTGGGAGGAAAGCCGCATGGCGCGCCTTGCTGGCAAGTTCGCCGGGCTGCTTCGCGTCAGCGTCGCGGCTGATCAGGCCGACCTGCTGGCCGCCAAGCTGCGTCAGCTCGATGCCGGCGGTTTGTCGATCGTCGTTGCACATAGCGGCGAAGGCCCCTCCATCGCGCACCGGATGATCCGCCTGGAACTGATCGGCCACGATCATCCCGGCATCGTCCGCGATATCTCACGGGTGCTGGCACAGCATCGCGTGAACATCGAGGAGCTCGAAACCGATGTCACGAGCGCGCCGATGTCTGGAGACATGCTGTTCCGGGCGCGCGTCACGCTGGGTGTTCCCTCGAATGTGACCGTCGATCAGCTCCGCACCGTCCTCGAACAACTGGCCGGAGAGTTGATGGTGGACTTGGAACTCAGCGAAGCGCGCACAGTGTAGCTCGAGCGATTCGCACGACTCGAAGGACTTAGTTCTCTGTCGGTTTCTCGATGTGATCGATGACGAGGACTCGTGCGCGGGCGCGGGCGGACTCGAGCTTGAGCCCGAGTTGCTCCTGAATTGTCGTGAAGAGCGATCCGTTGTCGTCGGGAGCAGCCACCATCCGGACTGCGAACGCGCCTTGCAGACCCGTCTTGTCCACCACGAGGCGTTCGGTCCGTTCCGTCAGGTACTTCGCCAATGCAGCCATGGTCATGGATGCTGAGAGGATCGTGCCGTTCCCTGTGTAGTTGCCGCACGTCGTCAGGCGTTGGGCGATGAATTCAGGTGTCAGCGCGGCTGAACGCTCTGCTGCCTTTGGTGACGGCGGAGCCGCCGCGAATACCCTTTCGGCATTCCGGGCGAACACGACGGCGTCGGGCGGTAGCTCTCGCTCGGGACATGACACGGTTGCCGGCATCAGGCCTGGACCCGGTCCCTTGTCAGGCCGCGCCACCACCATGCTGTAGATCGACTGCTCGCGCGTGTCGTCGTGCGTGGCCAGTTTGAGTCGATCAACGAGCAGGGTCCGCCACATCTCACGTTGCTCGGCAGTCGACGGCATTCCGGACGTTCGAACTTCGACGTCGTAATGCTCGGCATCAACCCAGGCTGGCAGGCCGTCGATCGGCGTATCGGCGCTGATATCGAAGGCGCGAAAGAGCAGAGACCGAACCGTGACGTTCGTCATCGCGGCACGCCCATTGCGCAGGTCCTGAATCCTGAAGCCGATCGTTCCGCTGGCATTCGGCTTGATTGAGACGACATCGAATTCGAGCCGCGCCTGTGCTACCGCCGTCACGCTGAGCGCCGTGAGGGCGCTGAGAATCCAGAGGGATCTCACGCCAAGCCGCCCTGACGCAAAGCAGGCACTGTTCATGATTCGCGATTCACGATTCCCGATTGGGTTAATTCTCCGTTGGCCGTTCGATGTGATCAATGACGACGCTTTGCAGCGGCATCTTGTCGGGCTCGAGCTTCAGCCCGAGTTGCTCTTGCAAGGCCGTGAATACCGACGGTCCATCATTCGGGTCTGAGGCGACTGCTGGACCGCCTACAGTTTGGGTCGGCACAGCATAGGTGAAGTCGATCGAATAGAAGCCAGTGAGACCGGTCTTGTCCTTGATGACCCGACCAGCCAGGCCGCGCAGGGAGAAGATGAAGTTCTGAATCAGCATGCCGCCGGAAATCATCCGGCCGCCCCCCATCCGCATGCCGCAGCTGTCAAGGAAGTCCGCATCGGTGGTGAGCTGCGGCGGCGGCCCACCCTTGGCCCGGGCGGCAGCGGATTCGGCGATGCAGTCATGCTTGGACGGCTGCAGTTTGGGGCCAAGCCGTCCATCGGGCCGGGCCAGCACGAGGTTGTAGATCGGCTGCTCGATCGTCTCGTCGTGCGCGACGAGCTTCATACGGTCCGCGAACAGCGCGCGCCACATCTGTTGTTCCTGTTGTCGCGTGGCCCCCGCAGGTGGCTTGACCGTCACGTCGTACCGTTCTGTCTGCGCCCACTCCGGCAAGCCGATGTACTGCCCCGATTCGGATGGATAGGCGGCGCCGATGAACTGTCGAATCGCGACATTGGTCATGACCTCCGAACCATCCGGCATCGAGCGCATGCCGCCACCTGGCGTCGCGCTCGTGTTGCGTTTGATCGAGGCAACATCGAACTCTACCGTCTGCGCTGCCAAACCGAGTGCCGCCATGAAAGTGATGACCACCATGAGAGACGATTTCATTCGCACCTCCGCACGCCGAACGACCCGAACGATTTAATTCTCCGTTGGCCGCTCGACGTGATCGATGACCAGCACTTCGACGTTCGACCGGCTTGGCTCGAGCTTCAAACCGAGCTGCTCCTGTATCGCCGTAAAAATCTCCGCAGCGTCGCCGGGGTTGGACGGAGCCGCGTCGCGGCCCCCGAGCTGCGGAGTGGCATACGAGAACTCGATATCGAAAAATCCCTCAAGTCCCGTTTTGTCGACGACGAGTCGTCCGGCCGGACTGCGCAGCATGGTGGCCATCGCGGCGACAGTCGTATGCGGGGCGAAGATGTCGTTGCCTCTCCAGACGAAACCGGTGCATCGAGCCATGATCTCGGCTCCGGTCGGTGGACCCGATGGCAGCGGTGGCGGCGGTGTGCTTGGAGCGGTGGGCGCTGGTGGTGTGCACGTAGACGGTTTCATCTTCGGGCCGAGCTTGTGATCCGGCCGTGCGAATACCAAATCGAAGCTTGCTTCCTCGCGCGGCTCATAGTGCGCCTGCAGTTTCATGCGATCCGCCAGCAGCGTTCGCCACATTTGTTGCTGCTCTTCGCTGGTTCCCTGGCGGCTCGGTTTGACGATGACGTCGTAATTCGTATCGCCGGCCCATGAGGGTAGTCCGATGATCTGCTGACTGCCGCGGGATGGATAGGCTCTCCCGATAATCGTGCGGACACTCAGGTTGGTCATCACCACTTGCCCGTTCGGCATCGTCCGCATGCTCGACTCGAATCGCCCGCTCGGATCCGGCGGGTGAACCTTGAACGACGCGACTTCGAGCTCCATTGGCGCTTGCGCCGCGGTCGTCACGCAGACTGCGAAAAGGATGCAGAGCGATCTCATGCCAAGCCGCCATGATGCCAGGAGCGATTCACGATTCATGATTCACCATTCGCGATTCACGATTCGCGGTTTATCTAGTTCCCGTCGACGGTTCGATGTGATCGATGACGAGGACCTGACCCTGCACTGTCGCCGACTCCAGTTTCAGTCCGAGTTGTTCCTGCACCGCGGTGAACAGCGACGGCACCTCATCGGTCGGCACTGGCGGCGCCACAGCACCCCCGGGAAGGATCATTTGCCCCTCGCGTGCGAATCGAAGTTTGACCGAGTAGGTGCCATCCAGCCCGGTCCGATCGACGACTGGCCGCCCGGCGGCGCCGCTGATCAATCGCGCCAGTGCGGCGGCGGTCACAGCGCCGGTCAACATCGACTGCGAGGTGGCGCTCATGATCATCAGATTGCCGCATCGGCTCATCGCCATCGCCTCGATGGCCTTCTCATTGGGCTGGCCGCCGAGATTCATTGGTTCGGGCGGCTTGGTGCAGTCCAACGTCGATGGTTGCAGGTCTGGTCCAAGGCGCTTGTCGGGGCGGGCAAGGAGCAGGTTGTAGCCCTGCCGGTCGCGCGTCTCATAGTGCGCCTGCAGTTTGAAGCGATCGGTCAGCAGGGCGCGCCACATCTGCTGCTGTTCGTCTGGGGTCGCGCCAGGCTTGCCCTTGGCGACCACGTCATACCGTTCCGACTCGGCCCATTCGGGCAGACCCGTGACCAGCGGCGGCGTCGTCTGCAGGGGATAACCGCGCAGGATGAGCGCTTGAATAGTCGCGTTGATCATCGACACCTGCCCCGATGCCGGGTTCGGCGGTGGACCGCTGGCGAACGTGTTCGTCGTATTGCGTTTGATCGACGCGACTTCGAACTCGAGTGGCGCCTGCGCCGCCAGCGTCACGCAGAGGGCGCCGAGGACGCAGAGGGATCTCACGCCAAGTCGCCAAGACGCCAAGAGTGCAGAAGACATGGATTCACAAATCACAAATCACAAATGATTTAGTTTTCGTTCGGTCGTTCGACGTGATCAATTACCAGAATCTGGCCCTGCGTCTTGGCCGGTTCGAGTTTGAGTCCGAGCTGCTCCTGAACCGCGGTGAAGAGCGAGGGCGCGGCGGAGGGATCTGGCTCGACCCCGGCGCGTGCCGGCATGCGCTGGAATCGAAATGTGATCTCGAAGTACCCGTCGAGTCCCGTTTTGTCCACGATCGGCCGGCCGGCCGTCGGCGTGATCATCCGCGCCAGGTTGGCGATGGTGTTGCCGCCCGACTGGATCGTGTCGCCTGCGACCCAAAACGTGCCGCACCGTTTGAGCGCGGCGGCGGTGGCATCAGCAATTCCTGTCGCGGCTGGCAACGGTCCGGTCGCGGGGCCTGCGGAGCAATCGAGGGCTGTCGGTTTGATCGCCGGGCCCAGACGTTTGTCGGACCGCGCAAACACGAGGTTGTAGCCGTCCTGCTCGCGCGTCTCGTAATGCGCCCGGAGCTTCATGCGATCCGCGAGCAGCGCGCGAAACATCTGCTGCCGTTCGTCGGCAGTGGCGCCCGGCTTACCCTTGGCGAGCACGTCGTAGCGCTCGCCGGACAGATCTGCCCAAGAGGGCAGACTGAGCACCTGAATCGGTAGCGTTGCGACGGGGTACGCTTGAAGAATCAGGTTGCGCGCGGGAGCCTGGATTAGCCGGATTTCGCCAGTGGCTGGATCGGGCGGCCGACCGATCGGCAGATCGCGCGGATCCACCGGCGCGGTTCGCTTGATCGACGCCGCTTCGAACTCGAGCGGCGCCTGCGCGGCAACTGTCACGCCAAGCGCGATGAGGACGCAGAGTGATCGCACGCCAAACCGCCATGACGCCAAGAGCGATTCACGATTCATGATTCGCGATTCACGATTGATCTAGTTTTCCGTCGGCCGCTCGATGTGGTCGATCACGAGGATCTGCCCCTCGGTCTTCGATGGCTCGAGTTTCAGACCGAGCTGCTCCTGCAATGCGGTGAAGATCGTCGGTGGCGCCGACGGATCAGGTTCGCCGGCTCGGGCGGGCAGCCGCTGATAACGCAGCGTGACCTCGAAGTACCCATCCAGTCCCGTCCTGTCGACGATGGGTCGACCGGCTGCTGTTGTCACCATCCGCACGACATTGGCGATCGTCACGCCGCCGGACAGAATCGAATCACTCTCCATCCAGAACGACCCGCACCGGTTCAGGGCTGCGGCCCGCGCCTCGGCGGCGCCCGACACCGGCGGCATTGGTCCGGTCGACGGCCCTTTCGAGCAATCGAGAGACGAAGGTTTGATGTTCGCGCCAAGCTTCTTGTCGGGTCGCGCGAACACGAGGTCATAGCTCGCCTGCTCGCGTGTTTCGTAATGCGCCGCGAGCTTCATCCGGTCGGCGAGCAGGCCCTGAAACATCTGCTGGCGTTCTGCGGGCGTTGCTCCTGGTTTTCCTTTGGCGATGACGTCGTAGCGATCGTCTGCCCACGACGGAAGGTTGCGGATCTCGATCGCAATCGTGGCCACCGGATACGCCTGCAGAATGATGTTCCGCAGCGGAAGCTGCCGCAGTCGAATTTCACCCGTCGCTGGATCCGGAGGAGCGCCGATCGGCAACTCACCGCTGGTGTTGCGCTTGATGGAGGCGACTTCGAATTCAAGCGGTGCCTGCGCCGCGGCGGTCACGCAGAGCGCGCAGAAGACGCAGACAGCACTCACGCCAAGGCGCCACGGCGCCACGAATGAATTTGGATGTCTGTGCGGCTTGGCGGCTTTGCGTAAGAAATCGCTGCGCGACATTCCGGCCCCCGCCGGGATTAGACACGATCTGTGATTGGGTGGCCTGAGCGAATACTGGCGGGCGCCGTTATGCGCCCAGCGCATGGAGTCCTGCAGATCATTGTATTTCCCTTATACCGGCAAGCTTGGGCAGAATGTGCCGACCATGGCCAACCGGGAAGACATCTGTACCCCTGCGGCGCAGGGGCTTTACGACCCGTCTACCGAAAGCGACGCCTGCGGCGTCGGCTTTGTCGTGCATATGAAGGGCCGGAAGTCTCACGCCATCGTCGAGAAAGCGCTGCAGGTCCTGATCAACCTGGAACATCGCGGCGCGTGCGGGTGTGAAGCGAATACCGGCGACGGCGCGGGCATCCTCGTTCAGATGCCCGATGCCTTTCTGCGGAAGGTCGTTCCGTTCACGTTGCCAGCGGCGGGTTCGTACGGCGCCGGCCTCATTTTCCTGCCGCACGACGAGCGCGATCGCGACGCGATGAAGGAGGTCTTCGGCCGCATCATCGCGGAAGAAGGACAGACGCTACTGGGCTGGCGTGAAGTGCCGAGCGACAACCGCGATCTTGGCGACAGCGCCAAAGCGACGCAGCCGAAATTCGAACAGCTGTTCATCGCCGCCACCAACGGCCTGTCGGGTCAGGCGTTTGAGCGAAAGCTGTACGTCATCCGCAAGCGCGTCGAGCACGCAATCGACACGTTCAAGACGAAGAATCCGCTCTCGCGCCGCTTGTTTTATGTCGTCGGTCTGTCGGCCAGCACGCTGATCTACAAGGGCATGCTGACCGCGCAGCAGCTTGGTCCGATGTTTCCGGACCTTGCGGACCCCGCGCTGCAGTCGGCACTGGCGCTGGTCCACCAGCGATTCAGCACCAACACGTTTCCGTCATGGCCGCTGGCGCACCCGTATCGCTACATCGCGCACAACGGCGAAATCAACACGCTGCGCGGCAACATCAACTGGATGCGCGCGCGCGAAGGGCTGCTCCAGAGCGATATCTTCGGTGATGACCTGAAGAAGTTGCTGCCAGTGATCCGCGAAGGCGGCAGCGACACGGCGACCTTCGACAACGTCCTCGAGCTGCTGGTGATGGCAGGACGCTCGCTGCCGCACGCGATCCTGATGATGATCCCGGAGCCGTGGCAGAACCACGAGTCGATGGATCCGGCGCGGCGTGCGTTCTACGAGTACCACTCTTCACTGATGGAACCGTGGGACGGTCCGGCATCGATTGCGTTTACCGATGGAACGGTCATCGGCGCAGTGCTCGACCGCAACGGCTTGCGGCCTTCCCGCTACTACGTGACCAAGGACGATCTGGTTGTGATGGCGTCCGAAGTCGGCGTCCTCGATATCAAGCCCGAGGACGTCGTGGTCAAGGAGCGCCTGCATCCCGGCAAGATCTTCCTGGTCGACACCTCGAAGGGCCGCATCATTGACGACGAGGAGATCAAGAACGAGCTGGCGGCGCAGCATCCGTACGCGCAGTGGCTCGAAGAGCACCTCGTCGACATCGAAGATCTCCCCGCAGCGCGGGCCGAACAGCCCGAACACGAGACGGTGTTCAAGCGACAGCAGGCGTTCGGCTACACGCAGGAGGATCTGCGCTTCCTGATCGCGCCGATGGCCGAGAAGGGCGAGGAGCCGATTGGCTCGATGGGCACGGATACGTCGCTCGCGGTGCTCTCGGATAAGCCGCGCCTGCTGTACGAGTACTTCAAGCAGCTGTTCGCGCAGGTGACGAATCCGCCGCTCGACGCGATCCGCGAAGAGCTGGTCACGTCGATGGGATCGACGATCGGCCCCGAACGCAACCTGCTCAGCGCCGAGCCCGAATCGTGCCGTCAGATCGGCATCAAGTACCCGATCATCCACAACGGCCATGTCGCCAAACTGCGGCATCTGCCGCCAAACTCGCCGTTCCGATCGACGACGCTGTCGATGCTGTTCGATCCCGAGAAGAACGGAGAGGGTCTGGCCGCGGCGATGGAATCGCTGTGCAAGAAGGCCAGCGACGCGGTGGCGGCAGGCTTCGACATTCTTATTCTGTCGGACCGCGGTGTCGGTCCGCGGCTGGCACCGATCCCGAGCCTCCTCGCCACCGCAGGCGTGCACCATCATCTGGTGCGTGAAGGTACGCGCACGCGATGTGCGCTGGTCGTCGAATCGGGCGACGCGCGCGAGGTCCATCACGTCTCGCTGCTGCTGGGCTACGGCGCGGGCGTGGTGAACCCGTACGTCGCGTTCGAAACGATCGACGACATGATCCGCCAGGGCATGCTGGTTGGCGTCGATCGCGATCGCGCGATTCAGCATTACATCAAGGCGCTGAACAAGGGCGTACTGAAGGTGATGTCGAAGATGGGCATCTCCACCCTGCAGTCGTACTGCGGCGCGCAGATCTTCGAAGCCATCGGGCTGAAGCAGGCGTTCATCGACCAGTACTTCACCCATACGATGTCGCGCATCGGCGGCGTCGGCATCGAGGTGATTGCCGAAGAGGTCGTGCTCCGCCATCAGCGCGCGTTCGGCCGGCAGCCGGTCAAACCGCAGGAGCTCGAGCCAGGTGGTGAATACCAGTGGCGCCGTGACGGCGAGTATCACCTGTTCAATCCGGACACGGTCTTCAAGCTGCAGCACGCCACGCGCAGCGGCCAGTACCCGATCTTCAAGGAATACACGCGCGCGGTTGACCGGCAGAACGAGCATCGCGCAACGCTGCGTGGCCTGTTCCGTCTGAAGCCAGCCGGCCCGCCGGTGCCGATCGACGACGTCGAGCCGATCGAAGCGATCGTGAAGAGATTCGCGACCGGCGCGATGTCGTACGGATCGATCAGTCAGGAAGCACACGAGACGCTGGCGATTGCGATGAACCGCCTGGGCGGCAAATCGAATACCGGCGAAGGCGGCGAGGATGCCGAGCGCTTCCTGCCGATGGCCAACGGCGATTCAAAGCGCAGCGCGATCAAGCAGGTTGCGTCGGGCCGTTTCGGCGTCACCAGCGAGTATCTGGTCAACGCCGACGAGCTGCAGATCAAGATGGCGCAGGGCGCCAAGCCTGGGGAGGGCGGGCAACTCCCCGGTCACAAGGTGTATCCGTGGATTGCGAAGACGCGGCACTCGACGGCCGGAGTCGGCCTGATCTCGCCGCCGCCGCACCACGACATCTACTCGATCGAAGACCTCGCGCAGTTGATCTTCGACCTGAAGAACTCGAATCCACAGGCACGGATCTCGGTAAAGCTCGTTGCCGAGGGCGGTGTCGGGACGGTGGCTGCGGGAGTCGCCAAGGCGCACTCGGACGTCGTACTGATTTCGGGCCACGATGGTGGCACCGGTGCGTCGCCGCTGACCAGCCTCAAGCACGCCGGATTGCCGTGGGAGCTTGGCCTGGCGGAGACGCAGCAGGTGCTCGTCCTCAACAAGCTGCGGGACCGGATTGTCGTGCAGACCGATGGTCAGATGAAGACCGGCCGCGACGTCGTGATTGCTGCCTTGCTTGGTGCCGAGGAGTACGGTTTCGCCACGGCACCGCTGGTCGTGATGGGCTGCATCATGATGCGCGTCTGCCATCTGAATACATGCCCGGTCGGCATCGCGACGCAGGACCCGGTGCTGCGCGCGAAGTTCACGGGCGAGCCGGAGTTTGTCGAGAACTTCTTCCGGTTCATCGCACAGGAAGTGCGTGAGCTGATGGCGGAACTCGGCTTCCGTCGCCTCGACGACATGATCGGACGCGCCGACTGTCTCGACATCGATCGCGCGGTGAAGCACTGGAAGGCGAAGGGACTTGACCTGACGCCGCTGCTGCATCAGCCGAGCCTGCCGGCATCGGTCGCGCGCCGCTGTGTGACCAAGCAGGACCACGGACTCGAGGACGCGCTCGACAACGACCTGATCCGTGCGGCCCGGCCGGCGTTGAAGCATGGCGAGCCCGTCGAAATCAACGCGTATATTCGGAATGCCGATCGAACCGTCGGCACGATGCTCGGATCCGAGGTGACGCGTCTCTACGGCGGGGCAGGCCTGCCGCACGACACGATCAAGATCACCTTCTCAGGTTCTGCTGGTCAGAGCTTCGGCGCGTTCGTGCCACGCGGTATCACCATGACGCTGCTCGGCGACGCGAATGACGGGTTTGGTAAAGGCCTGTCGGGCGGCAAGCTGGTGGTCACGCCGCCACCACTGTCGACGTTCCGGTCTGAGGACAACATCATCATCGGCAACGTCGGGTTCTATGGCGCGACCAGCGGCGAAGGCTACGTCCGCGGCATTGCCGGCGAGCGGTTCTGCGTCCGCAACAGCGGCGCGACGGTGGTTGTCGAGGGCGTGGGCGATCACGGCTGCGAGTACATGACGGGCGGGCGGGTCATCGTGCTCGGCCGGACGGGCCGCAACTTCGCGGCGGGCATGAGCGGCGGCGTCGCCTACGTGCTCGATCGCGACGGCGATTTCGCCAGGAAGTGCAATCGCGAGATGGTCGATCTCGAGACGATCGTCGATGGCGACGAGCTCGATTTCCTGCAGGTAGCCATCGTCAAGCACGTGACCTACACGGGCAGCCGCTACGCCGAGCAGCTCCTCACCGACTGGCCGATCAGTCATCGACGTTTCGTCAAGGTGATGCCGCGCGAGTACAAGCGCGCATTGGCCGAGCAGACGAAGAAGAAGCTTGACGACATGAAAATCGGGATCGAAACGATCGTGGTGACCGGGAAGGCCGCACGCGTCGCCGCCGAAGGAGCGACGGCAGCTCGCTGACGCTCGCACTGAGAATTTACGAATTGACGAATCTACGAATTGACGGATTCATCGATGGATTTGCGCTGACGAACTGACCAATCAATTCGTCAATCCGTAAATTCGTCAATTCGTCAATTCAAGTGTCTCTCTATGGGTAAGCCGACCGGGTTCATCGAAATTCAACGCAAGAAGCAGCCGACGCGTCCGGTCGAGGAGCGCGTCCTCGATTGGAACGAGGTGTATCTGCCGTGGCCGACCGGCGAGCTCGAGATGCAGGGCGCACGGTGCATGGACTGCGGCATTCCGTTCTGTCATCAGGGCTGTCCGCTTGGCAATCTGATTCCCGACTGGAACGACTTCGTTTACAAGGATCGCTGGCACGCGGCCATCGAGCGGCTGCACGCGACCAACAACTTCCCCGAGTTCACCGGCAAGTTGTGCCCAGCGCCGTGTGAAGGGGCGTGTGTGCTTGGCATCAACGATTACCCGGTGACGATCAAGTCGATCGAGGCATCGATTATCGACCGCGCCTGGAACGAGGGCTGGGTGACTCCACGTCCACCCGTCAATCGAACGTGGAAGAAGGTTGCGGTCGTCGGCTCCGGTCCCGCTGGCCTGGCGGCGGCCGACCAGCTGAATCGCGCCGGTCACTCGGTAACGGTGTTCGAGAAGTCCGATCGGATCGGCGGCCTGCTGCGGTACGGCATTCCCGAATTCAAGATGGAGAAGAAACATCTCAATCGTCGTCTTGAACTGATGGAAGCCGAAGGAGTGATCTTCCGTCCCGGCGTGAACATCGGGGTCGACGTGACGATGGATCGGCTGCGTGCGGACTATGACGCCGTGTTGCTGGCCGGTGGTGCGGGACAGCCGCGCGATCTCCCGGTACCCGGACGTGAGCTGCAGGGGATCCACTTCGCGATGGATTACCTGACGCTCTCGAATCGTCGATGCGAAGGCGATCACATCGCCGATTGTGAGTTCATCACCGCGAAGGACAAGCACGTCATCATCATTGGCGGGGGTGACACCGGCGCGGACTGTCTCGGTACCGCGCATCGCCAAGGTGCCCGCGACGTGCATCAGCTGGAAGTAATGCCGATGCCGCCCGAGGCGCGCGCCGCGGACAATCCGTGGCCGCAGTGGCCGCAGATCTTCCGCGTCTCGACGGCTCACGAAGAAGGCGGCGAGCGACTTTACGCCGTATCGACGCAGAAATTCACCGGTGACGCCAACGGCCATGTCAGGAAACTGCACGCGGTGAAAGTCGAAATGGTCAAGAAAGACGGCCGCGTCTCCTTCGAGCCGGTCCCCGGCAGCGAGTTCGAGATTCCTGCCGATCTGGTGCTATTGGCCATGGGCTTCACCGGTCCGGAAAAGGGCAAGCTGCTGGATGCAGTGAAGCTGTCTGATCGCGGCAACGTCGCCCGCGATGCCAAATGGATGACCAGCGTCCCCGGTGTGTTCACCGCCGGCGATATGCAGCGCGGGCAGTCCCTGATCGTGTGGGCGATTGCCGAGGGCCGCAGCGCCGCGCGCGCGATCGATGAGTACCTGATGGGCGAGAGCCAGCTTCCCGCTCCGCTCCAGTAATCCGTAGCCCGTAGCCCGGAGCCTGTAGCCCGAATCACCCATGCTAATCGTGATGAAATTCGGTGGAACATCCGTCGGTTCCGCCGAACGTATCGCCCAAGCCGCCCGCCTTGCTGTTGAAGCCGCCGACAAGGGCCATAAAGTCGTCGTCGTGACCTCCGCGATGAGCAAGGTGACCGACTCGCTCGTCGAGGCGGCGCATACGGCCTCGCGGGGCAAGTGGGATCCCGCCCTTCGGCAGCAGCTGTTCGAGCGGCATCGTGCGGCCGCCGACATCCTGACGAAAGACAACGCGACCTCGCGTGAGCAGGTCATCGCCGAGATCACCGCACAACTGGAACGATTCGAGAAGCTGTGCTTCGGGTTGTCCATGGTGCACGAGCTGACGCCCCGTTTGCTCGACGCGATCTCGGGCACCGGGGAGCTGCTCGCGGCGCCGCTGGTGTCCGCGGCGATTCGTGCGGCAGGCCGTCCATCGGCCGCGGTATCTGCTACGGACCTGATCGTCACGACCGATCAATTCGGCGGTGCGGAACCGATTGCTGATGCGACGGAAGCCAACACTGTCGCGCGGCTTCGCCCCTTACTCGATCGCGGTGAGATTCCCGTGGTCACTGGCTTCATCGGAGCGACAGCGGATGGTGTGCTGACGACGCTGGGCCGCGGCGGGTCGGACTATTCCGCGTCCATTCTCGGTGCCGCGCTCAGTGCGAACGAAGTCTGGATCTGGACTGACGTCAACGGCGTCATGACCGCCAATCCTGGTGAGGTGCCAGAGGCGCGGTCGATGGCGGAAATCTCGTACAGCGAGGCGAGCGAGCTCGCGTATTACGGCGCGAAGGTCCTGCACTACAAGACGATCGTGCCCGCGTTCCGCAAACGAATTCCGGTCCGGATTCTCAACAGCTTCAATCCGTCTCACGCGGGCACGCGCGTCAGCGTCGAAGGCGATACGTCAACGCCTGGGGTAAAGGCCGTCACCTCAATCCGGAAAGTCAGCCTGATTGCCATCAGCGGTACCGGCATGCAGGGGATTCCGGGAATCGTCGCCAAAGCCTTCGATGTCGTGGCGGAGCAGCAGGCGAACGTGCTGATGATTTCGCAGGCGTCATCGGAGAACAACATCTGCTTTGTGATCAGCGCCGCAGAAGCTCCGCGCGTGGTTCGTGCACTGCGAAAGGCGCTCGACGTCGAGCTGATGCGCGGTCACATCGAAGAGATCACGGACCAGCCGGTCGCGGTGGTTGCGGCAATCGGCGACCGGATGCGCGGCACGCCAGGCATCGCCGCGACGGTGTTTGGCGCGCTCGGCTCGGCAGGTATCAACGTCATCGCGATCTCGCAGGGTTCCTCCGAGCGGAACATCTCGCTGGTCGTCGGCGAAGGCGATGCCGCGGAAGCCGTTCGTGCCCTGCACCGCGCATTCCAGTTGGAGCGCGCCCCGCAAGAGGCGCGCGTGTAACGATGGCGGTTCGCGACATTCTCATCGTCGGTGCGGGCCCATCCGGTCTGGCAACGGCGATTGCGGCAAAGAAGCGCGGGCTCGATTACGTGATCGTGGAGAAGGGGATACTGGTCAACAGCATCTTCAAGTTCCCGGTCCACATGGTGTTCTTCACCACGCCCGAACTGCTGGAGATCGGCGGTCTGCCGCTGACGACGCCCTACGACAAACCGACGCGGCTCGAAGCGCTGCGTTATTACCGTCGCGTGGTCGAAGCCTTCGAACTGCAGATTTCGTATCAGGAGACGGTCGTCAGCATAGAGCGTGAGGCCGGTGAAGGGGGAAGGGAAAAGGGGGAAGGGGGAAGGGAGCAGGGGGAAGGGGGAAGGGAAAAGGGGGAAGGGAATGGCGCCGAGGAGACGGTGTTTGCGGTGACCACGCGTAATGCGCGCGGTGGGCAGCGCGTGCGACACGCGCGAGCGGTCGTCCTCGCGATCGGCTACTACGATCATCCGAATTACATCCACGTGCCCGGCGAGGATCTGCCGCACGTCAGCCACTATTACGACGACGCGCACCCGTACTTTCAGAAGCGGGTAGTTGTCGTCGGTGGCAAGAATTCAGCGGCGGAGGCCGCGCTGGAGTTGTTTCGCTCCGGGGCGAACGTGACGCTGGTGCATCGCCACGCCACTCTCGGCGAATCGATCAAGTACTGGGTTCGCCCCGATATCGAGAACCGCATCAAGGAAGGGTCGATCCCGGCGCGAATGGAAACCAGCGTCGTGGAGATCACGCCAACCGCCGTCGTGGTCGAGTCGCACGGCGTTCGCGACGAACTGCCGGCCGAGGCGGTGTTTCTGCTGACCGGCTACCATCCCGATGCGAAACTGATGACCGAGGCCGGGATCGCCTGCGACCCCCTCTCGCTGGCCCCGCAGATGGATCCCGAGACGTTCGAAACCAACGTCCCGAACCTGTTCCTGGCCGGAGGGTGCAGTGCCGGCCGGAATACCGGGTCGATCTTCATCGAAAACGGCCGTTTTCACGGAGAACGGATCGTCAGCGTCCTGGCGCAGCGCCTGGCGTAGCCCGGCGAGCCTGACCAGGCTCGCCCTACGGTCGTGGCGTCCGGCGATCGTGGAGTCCGGCTTTAGCCGGATTGGTCGTTAACCCTTTCGATTGCGCCCCGTAATAAGGGGCATGAAGCGAACCCGCACCGCATTCCTGGTTCTGGCCGGCACCCTGTCGGCCCCACTCGCCTCGCCGGCCTTGGCACAGATAACCAATCGGGTGCAGGCGCCTGCACCGCAGCAGCAGCCGGTCGTCACCGACGTCCGGAAGGGTCCGGTGGTGGTGTACCAGAACCCCGAAAACTTCCAGCAGGTGCAGCAAGAACTCCAGCGGATCCTGGAGGCGTATCCGCCGTCGGTGCGCCAGGTTCTGCAACTGGATCCGTCGCTGATGCAGCGCGAAGACTACATGGCGACGTATCCGGCGCTCGGCGCCTTCCTGCAGCAGCACCCCGAAATCGCCCGTAACCCCAGGTTTTTCTTCGGCGCCCCGTATGTCGACCGGGAGCGAACCGAGCGCGAGCGGTCGCTCGACGTGCTGCGGAACACCCTCGACGGCATCGGTTTTCTGACCGGCTTCCTCGTGGTGATCAGCCTGATCTACTCTCTACTGCGCCAGGCGGTGGAGTACCGCCGGTGGCGGCGTCAGATTCAGATCCAGACCGACGTCCACACCAAGCTGCTGGATCGCATGACGAACAATCAGGAGTTGCTCGCGTATATCGAGACGCCCGCAGGGCGGCGCTTCCTGGAGGCTCAGGTTCCGGCGGTGGCGCAGGCGGCGGCGCCCACGCTGGCCCCTCTCGCGCGCATTCTGTGGTCGATTCAAATCGGAGTTGTCGTGATCGCGGCGGGGATTGGGTTCTGGGTCGCTCGGACGAGCATTGCAGACGTCGATCTGGTCACGGTGTTCCAGGTCATGGGCTCGCTGGCAGTCGCGGTAGGTGTGGGGTTCGTGGCATCGGCAATCCTGTCGTGGGGGCTGTCGCAGCGCATGGGTCTGATCAATCTGCCCGCAACGAAGGTTGAATGATGACTGAGTGGACGCTGACCGACGTGGAGCGGCTCAGTGCCTTGCACGAGGCGGATCGCACCTTCCAGATGACCGAGGAGGCGTTCCGCACCTTCTACGAGCTGACGTCGCGCCCGGTCTGGTTGTATCTGGCGCGCGTTACGGGCGACCGCCGTCTGGCCGACGATCTGCTCCAGGAGGCGTACTATCGCTTTCTGCGTTCGACCACGAGCTTTGAAAGCGACGACCATCGGCGCAACTACCTGTTTCGCATCGCCACCAACCTCGCCCACGATCATCGTCGTCAGTCACGCGGGCAGACGGTTGCAGTAGACGAAGCCGAGCACGTCGTGCCCGCCTCGGCAGAGAACGCGGACCAATTTGCCCGCCGGCTCGACGTCACGCGCGCGATGAATCAGCTGAAGCCCAGGGAGCGGAGCCTGCTCTGGCTGGCGTACGCGCAGGGTGCGTCCCACGAAGAAATCGCGGCGACGCTCGGGCTGAAGCGGTCGAGCCTGAAGACGCTGCTGTTCAGGGCGCGGCGACGTTTGATTGCCAGGCTCGGATCCGGATCGGAGACAGGAGGGCGGTCGTGAACGCGGTCGATTGCCGACGCGAAGACGAAGTCGTCACGCTCGTGCTGTCCCGCCAATGGCCCGAGGCAGCTGATCCCGAGCTTCGGAGCCACGCGGAATCCTGCCCCGTCTGTCGCGACGTGATTGCCATCGCACCAGCGCTGCGTCAGGACCTGAAGCTGTTGTCCGACGTGCAGGTGCCGGCCGCGGGGCAAATCTGGTGGCGGTCGGCGATCCGGGCACGCGCCGACGCGGCGCGCGCGGCGGCCCGGCCGATGGTCTGGCTGCAGGCGGTTACCGGCGCCGGAGCGGTTGGAGCGGCACTTGCCGGTCTCTCGCTCGTCTGGCCGCGGGTCGAAGGGACGCTTCGTCTGGTCATGCCGTCTAACGGGGCGTGGCTGCAGGAGGCGTTACCGTTGCTGCTCGTGGTAGGCATTGGCCTGGTCGCGGCACCGATCGCGTTCTACCTGGCCGTTCCGCGAGATTGAGATGAATCGACTGGTCGTTGCTGCTGTTGTCGCAGCAGTGTCGGGCGTTGCACTCGGGGCGCAAGTGCCAGCATCAAGCACGTTGCCGGCCTTTGAAGCCGCGTCCATCAAGCCGAACGATCCGCAATCGCAGGGACAATTCATCCGCTGGCAACCCGGAGGTCGTTTTCAGACCGTCAACATGCCGGTTCGCGAGCTCGTGCGCTTCGCGTACGGTATTCAGCCGTTTCAGCTGGACGGCGTACCGGCGTGGGCGGGGACCGAACGGTACGACATCAACGCTAAAGCGGCGGGCGATCCACCGCAGGCGGTGCCCGGCACCGGCCCCGATGTAAGGACGCTGATGCTTCGTTCACTGCTCATCGAGCGCTTCAAGCTCGTCGTGCACAACGAAACGAAACAAATGCCGATTTACGCGCTGGTCCGGCTGCAGCCCGATCGGCTCGGCCCGCGGCTCGAACAGTCGACGACCGACTGCGAGAAGCTCATTGCCGACAGACTTGCGGCAATGCGCGCCGGCGGTCCGGCGCCGACGCCGCCACCTCCTGACGCGAACGGTCGACCGACCTGCGGAATCCGCGGCGGCTTTGGCACGCTCGCAGGCAACGGTTTTCCGTTAAAGGAATTGGCAAACACGCTGGCGCAGATCGTCGGACGAACCGTTATCGATCGTACGGGACTGACGGGCGCCTGGGGATTCGATCTGAAGTTCGCCATGGATCCGGCGCAGATGCCCTTCGCGCCGCCGCCGGGCGCGCAGCTGCCGCCGATCGATCCCGACAGCCCGTCGATCTTCCGCGCGGTGGAGGAGCAGCTCGGGCTCAAGCTCGAATCGACCAGAGGGCCGGTGGAGATGGTGATCGTCGATCGGCTCGAACGACCGCAAGTGGATTGAGCGAGACATTCGTGGTGTCCGCTTTCGGTGGACCGCCACGCGAAGGGAACGAGTATGCGCCGCGTCATTCAGACGGTTTCGCTCGTGGTGTGCCTTGCGGTGGTAACCGAAGTCCCCCGAGGCCTGTTGCTGGCCGCGATCGCGGTCGGCATCGGCATCGCACGCACCGTCTACGCACAGCAGCCTGGAGCGCCGGCCTTCGACGTGGTATCGATCAAGCGCAACGTTACCGGAGTCGTCAGCAGTACGATGCGGCCCGAGCCGAATGGCATCACGGGCATCAACGTGACGCCCATGCGCTTGTTTCGTATCGCCTATCAGGCAGCAGACTTTCAAATTCTTGGTGCGCCGGCGTGGTTCGATGCGGAGCGCTATGACGTGACCGCCCGTACGACGACAGCGGTTTCGCCGGGGCAGCTCGCGCCACTCGTACGGTCGCTTCTCGCAGACCGCTTCGGCCTGAGGGTGGAACAAGGTCCCCGTGAGGTGGCCGGATTCGAATTGCGCGTTGATCGCGCAAATCATCCGGGCTTGAAACCATCGACCGAGCCATGCTCGGGAGCCCCAGGAGGCCCGCCGCCTGGCCCCGGCGGACGCGCTTGCTTTTCTGCGATCGATGGCGAGATCACGGGCCGTGGCGTGCCGATGGCCATGACCGTGCGCGAACTGGCCGGGTATGTGCGGCAGCCGATCGTCGATCGTACGGACCTCCCCGGTGTGTTCGATTACGACCTCCGCTGGTCGGAGGTCACCGCCGGTGCGCCCGCGAATCCTGACGCACCGCCGCTGGTGACCGCAGTCCGCGAACAACTGGGACTGCGTCTGGTGCCCGCGCGCGTCACGATCGACGCCTACGTGATTACCGCAGCCACTCGACCATCGGAGAATTGACGTGACGTTTCGTGCAGGTCGAGTTCACGCCCAACCTCAACGTGGTGCACGCCGTCGAAGACAGTAGCGCCTGCCCAACAATGAGGGTTGTGATGAAGCGAATCGTTTTCGTCGCCTGCACGCTGCTTGTGACTGCCACTGCCTACGCCGCTCCGCGTGAGATCCGTCACGACCGGCGGGAACTGCGGCGCGACCATGTCGATATCCGCGCCGACCGGCGCGAGCTGCGCCAGGATCTTCGTCAGCACGATCGCGATGATGTGCGCCAGGATCGACGCGAGCTGAAACAGGATCACCGCGAGGTGCGGCAGGATCGGCGGGAACTGCGACACGACCGGCGGTAGACAGCCGGTAGCTGGTAGCCGGTAGCTGGTAGCGGAGTGCGCGGAGTTGTCAGTGAGCGGATGACTGCTGCTGATCACCCACCAGCGACGAGCCGCCGGCTACCGGCTACGTGTTAGTGGACCGACCGGTCCTTCCAGCCCTTCTGGCCGCCGGTCAGTGTGTGCATCTCGAGCAACTCAATCAGCGCGCGGCCGCGAGCCGCAATGCCGCTGCATTCCAGCAGCGCCTGTCGCTCCAGCGGCTCCAGCGGAAGATATTGGGCGAGAGCATTGACCAGGTCCTCGTCCGCAACCGCTGGTGCGAAGCGAGGCTCGCCGGTGCCGCGTTCAACCGTTGCCGCGAGTATCGCCTCGAGACGCTGCCGTCGCTGGCGAATCTCCTGTCGATCGGCCTCGTCCAGCATCTCCGGAACGACCTCGATGTGCGCCAGACGGTAAGGGCGGCTGTCGTCCTCCCCCGTAATCCTGAACTTCTCCATGCCGCGCAGGACGATATTGAAACGGCCATCGGCCAGTGCTTCCGAATGCGTGATCAGGCCTGCGCAGCCGGTGCCATAGACCGCCGGTCTCCCCTCGTAGTTCGCTTCGAATCCTGGACGCAGCAGGATCATCCCGATGATCCGGTCGCCGCGCAGCGCGTCCGCCACCATCGCCCGATACCGCGGCTCGAAGATGTGCAGCGGCAGAAAGACATTGGGAAACAGGACGACGTTGGGCAGCGGGAAGATGGGGATGGTCGGCGGGAGCATGGTCAAATTTCAATGGGCAATTGGAGCATCGATTTGACCATGGACCATTGGTTCATTGGATCCCATGGGTTCATTTGGTAAGAGGATCCAATCAATACTCAAATTGCCCATCGCAATTTGCAATTTAGTGGATCGTCTTCGTCTTCCGATCCATGTAGTCCATGAGCACGTACTGGCCCAGCGTATACGGCGTCGTGAAATACGCCTTGCCGCGGCAAATCGCCGCCACGCGCCGCACGAACGCGACCAGGTCGTGATCGCGCGCCAGCATGAACGTATTGATCATGATGCCCGCCTTGTTGCAGGCATTCACCTCGGCAAACGTCTCCGCGACGATGAACGGATCGAGCCCGAACGCGTTCTTGTAGATCTGGCCATCGGGACGCGTCAACGCTGACGGCTTGCCGTCGGTAATCATCACGATCTGGCGCATGTCCTTCTTCTGCCGCTCGAGGATGCGGCGCGCCAGCCGCAGGCCTTCCCGCGTGTTCGTGTAGTACGGTCCGACGCGTACGCGGCCGAGCTGTTTCAACGGCACTTCCTCGGCGGAGTCGTGGAACAGTACCGCGTGCAGCGAGTCGCCCGGGTACTGCGTACGGATCATGTGCGACAGCGCCATCGCCACGCGCTTCGCCGGCGTGAATCGATCCTCGCCGTACAGGATCATGCTGTGGCTGCAGTCGAGCATGATCACTGTGGCGCAGGAGCTCTGATATTCGCTCTGGGCGACCATCAGATCGGAATATTCGACCTCGATGCCTGTCCGGCTGAAGCCGGACGCCACGTCTGCATCCGTGGTGCCCGCCTTCAGGCGGACCTCGGCTGAATGCGTTCGTTGCACCGCATTCAGGATCGTGCTTGACGGATCGATGTTCAGCGTGTCGCCGAACTCGTACGGTTTCGGCGCGGCGACCGTCTCGACCCCCGTGCTGAGATGCCTGGTGTCGTGGCGGCCCGCGCTGCTGCGGCCGATCGATCCGAGAAGATCGCGCAGCGCGCGATACCCAAGGAAGTCCAGCGCCTTGTCGGTGACCTCGAACTTCACGGGTCCGGCGTCTTCTCCAGACCCGCCGCCGGTGCCGCGACGATGCTCGCGCTCGCCTTCGAGATCGGGCGCCTGAGTGATGAACCCCTGATCCATCATCTTCTGCATGATCTGCTGGATCAGATCTTCGAGCTTCTGTCGCGCGCCTTCCTGATCGCCATCCGCGGGTTCACCGAGCAGCTGCTGCAGCGCCTCGTCCGACAGCATGCCGTCGCTGAACAGCGCTTCGAGAATCGCATCGTGCAGCGCCTCCAGGGTCCGGTCCTCGTCGGACGGATCTCCCCATGGATTGCTGAACCCGCTCGACATCAGCAGGTCAGACAGCCGCGAGACGAGATCTTCGAGATTGATCTCGTCGAGCAGGTCGCCGGTGAATTTCGTGTACCGGTATTTCATCAGTTGTAATACTTCTTCTTTCCCCCGCTCGTCGGCATACGCGGTTCATCGTCGAAGCTCGGCTCACGATTCGGGCGCCTGACGGCCGGCTCGCCACCGTGATACCCGCGATCCTCGCTGCGGCTGATCTTCTTCAGCGCGTACAGGCCCTCGAGAACGAAGTCGATTCCTGCCGCCAGCAGCGGCGCCGGCGCTTGCTTCGGCACTCCAGCGGCATGCGCGAGATCGATCAGGCCTTGGACCTGGCGGGCGTGCGCGATCACGTCCTTGGCGCCGAGGCTGTCACCGAGCTGCAAGCTGCCGCCGAGGTCGAACCACTCGATGACCTGACGCAGCTCGAGATGCGACAGGTAGCCGTCGGCGACATTCGCCACAGCAGCACGAATCAGATCGCGGGCGACGACGTCGGCACCCTTCAGCTCGCCTTCGTACTCCATCTCGAATTTGCCGGTAATTGACGGCAGCGCCGCGTAGACGTCGGTGACGCGCGGAACCGCGCTGTCTTCTCCCGCCAGCAAGGCGCGGCGCTCGGCGTTCGACACTACGTTTTCGATTGCCGAGATCGGCAGTCGCTGACTGACGCCCGACCGTTTATCGATTCGACGATCCTGCCGGGCCTGGAACGCAATCTCCTCGACCACTTCTGCGACGAAGTTCGGTACCTCCGTCCGCGGCGCCGATCCGTTGCGCGTCAGCCACGCTTCCTGCGCTGTGATGGCCATGCCCTCCGACCGCCCAGCGGGGTAGTGCGTGCGGATTTCGGAGCCGATGCGGTCTTTCAGCGGCGTAATGATCTTGCCGCGTGCTGTGTAATCCTCGGGGTTAGCGGTAAACGCCATCATGACGTCGAGCGGCAGTCGGACGGGATACCCCTTAATCTGGACGTCTCCCTCCTGCAGGATGTTAAAGAGGCCAACCTGAATCTTCCCGGCGAGGTCGGGCAGCTCGTTGATGGCGAAGATGCCGCGGTTCGCTCTTGGCAGCAACCCGTAATGCATCGTCAGCTCGTTGGAGAGCTGCAGGCCCGCCCGTGCGGCTTTGATTGGATCGATATCGCCAACCATGTCCGCGATCGTTACGTCCGGCGTAGCCAGCTTCTCAACGTACCGCGCATCGCGTCCAAGCCATGAAACCGCGGCTTTGTCTCCTTCGGTGGCGATGCGCGCGCGGCACGCGGAGCAGATCGGCGCGAGCGGGTCGTCGTTGATCTCGCACCCCTGCATGACCGGGATGAATTCGTCGAGCAGCGTTACCAGGGCGCGCAGCAAACGCGTTTTGGCCTGACCGCGAAGCCCGAGGAGGATGAAGTTGTGCTGCGATAACAGCGCATTGATGACCTGCGGAATGACCGTCTCGTCGTAGCCGACGATGCCGGGGAACAACGGTTCGTTGGTGCGGAGTCTTGCAATCAGGTTCTCGCGCACTTCCTGATGGACGCTGCGATGCGGGACGTGCCCGGCGTCCACCGCGCGGCGCAGGTCTCCAAGTGTGGAAATCGCCGAAGGGTTCGACATGGCGTCATCGTAACTCAACGCCCAACGCCCAACGACCAATGCACAATGAGTAGCGTGCCTTTCTGGAGCGGCAGCCGGCCGCAGGTCTTCGCGCATCGGGGCGGGTCGGCCCTTGGCCCCGAAAACACGATCGCCGCGTTCGATTTAGGGGTGGCAGCTGGCGCCGACGGGCTCGAACTCGACGTCCATCTGTCGGCCGACGGTGTCGTTGTCATCCATCACGACAAGACGCTGGAGCGTACGACCAGCGGCGCGGGGCCGCTCGCGCGACTGACTGCCGCGGAGCTCGCGCGCATCGATGCCGGCTGTCGCTTCTGCCGCGGGTCAGAGTTTCCGTTCCGCGGCCAGGGGATCGGCGTGCCGACGCTGCGCGAGGTGCTCGAGCGGTACCGTGAGTTGCCGATCGTCATCGAAATGAAGGTGGATTCGGCTGAGATGGGTGAAGCGGTCGCGGCAGAAGTCAGGCGGGCTGACGCCGTCGATCGCGTGTGTGCCGCGGGGTTCGGTTGTCGTGCGGTGCGCGCGGCCCGCGCCGCGATTCCGGAAATGGCGTCGAGTGCATGCGCGCTCGAGGTGCGGGTAGCGCTGTATCGTTCGTGGGTGCGTTGGCCGGTTCGACATGTGGAATATGGCGGTTATCAGGTGCCGGAGACGGCGGAGGGCCAGCGGATCGTCTCGCCGTCGTTCGTTCGGCACGCCCATCAGGCCGACTTGAAGGTCCAGGTTTGGACAGTCGACGAGGAACCGGACATGCGCCGCCTGCTGCACTGGGGCGTTGACGCACTGATCAGTAACCGGCCGGATCTCGCGGTTACCGTTCGCGACGCGGTTGTGGCTTGCTGAGGCGGGTTATGATCGTCTCGTTCTGCCACTTCCCGGAAGGAGTTCCGCAATGCGCTCGTTTTTGACGCTCGCCGTGACGTTCGCTCTGGCCGGCACCGCCCTGATGGCGGAGAAGGCCAAGACCGCCGACGACATGGACAAGGCGATGAAGAAGGTCGGCACTACTCAGCAGACCGTCAACAAGATGATTCAGTCGATGCAGTTCGCCGACGCGAAGAAGAACGTCGAGATCATGAAGGCGACGCTCACCGATGCCGAGAACTTCTGGGTGCTGAACAAGAAGGCGGACGCGCAGACGTTCAGCAAGGACGTTATCTCGAAGCTCGACGCCCTCGACAAGATTCTCGCGGACAAGGCGCCCGATCAGGCGAAGGCGACGATGGCGTATCGCGAGGCTTCGGCGGCGTGCAACAGCTGCCACAAGGTGTATCGCGGCACTGACGCGAACAACCAGTTCATCATCAAGCCGGGGGCCGTTTAGGTCGTTCGGATCGTTCGGTCGTTCGAATCGTACAGCGCCGGTAACACATGGGTAACACAGCCCGTGGTATACCGGCGCTGCTGTGTACGCTCGCCTTATCACGCTCGCCATCTGCGCGATTTTTCTGGCGACACCCGTCGCCGGTCAGTGGAAGACGCCCCGTGCTCCGGGCGCGATACGCACCGAAATCGATCCCACCGCGCCAGCGCCGCGGACCACCGATGGCCATCCGGATCTCTCCGGCCTCTGGCTGCCGAGCGGCAATGATTTCTCCGATCTGTTTTTTCCGGGAGTGCCGATGACCGATTCGGCCATGGCGATCCGACAGGCGCGCCGTGATCGGTTCGAGCGCGATTTTCCCAAGTCCCACTGCCTGCCGATGGGAATCGTCAACCAACACGTGTCTGTTGGCCCGGTCAAGTTCATCCAGGTGCCGACGGAGCTCGTGATGCTGGTGGAACAAAACAACGAGCGACGCGAGATCTTCACCGACGGCCGGGCGCTGCCCGGTCCCAACGCGAACCCGATGTGGAGCGGCTATTCGGTGGGGCGGTGGGACGATGACACGCTGGTGGTGACAACGACCGGTTTCCGCGACGGCCAGTGGCTCGATACGACCGGCGTGCCGTTGACGGATGCGGCGACGATCACGGAGCGATTTCGCCGCCTCTCACTGGCGCAGATGGAGGTTGCCATCACGGTCGAGGATCCCAAGACGTTCCTGCGACCGGCACATCTCATCGCACGCTATCGGCTCGCGCCGGACGACGAGCTGATCGAATCGATCTGTCAGGAGAACAATAAGTTCACACCGTAGTGGTGCGAGAGCGCACGCATGTGGTGGAAAACTGACGCGTGTGGGGCGAGGGGACTGACGCTCGTGGTGCGATGGGCTGACGCGGGTGGTGCGAGGGGCTGACGCTCGTGGTGCGAGAGCTGGCGCTCGTGGTGCGACGAGCTGACGCTCGTGGTGCGACAAGCTGACGCTCGTGGTGCGAGGAGCTGGCGCTCGTGGTGCGCGGACCTGTCGCTTCGCACCACGCGAATCGCGCTCGCACCACGAGGATCGACTTCGCACCACACGAATCGAATTTCGCACCACGAGGATCGACTTCGCACCACACGAATCGAGTTTCGCACCACGAGCATCAAGTTCGCACCACGAGTATCGAGCTCGCACCACGAGTATCAAGTTCGCACCACGAGCATCGACCTCGCACCACGAGCATCGACCTCGCACCACGAGCATCACTCTCCTACCTTGATCAGTCGTCGCGCGCGCTGAAACACGGCGCGCATCATGGATTGCGTGAGCACGCCGGTGTTGGTGTTCTGCCGACTCGGGTGATAGCAGCCGATCAGCAGCCGCGGTAACCCGGTGTCGCGCACATCGACGTTCACCAGGTGCCCGTGACCGAACTGCGGCTTTGGCGTGAGTCGCACGTCACGACGTTTCAGCAGCTGAAGCCAGGCATCGAAGCCGATCTTCCCCAGGGCAACGACGACCTGCAGGTTGCGCAAGTGCGCGAGCTCCGCATCGAGGTGATCGAGGCAGCGCGTGATCTCTTCGGGCAACGGTTTGTTGTCCGGCGGCGCGCACCGCACTGCGGCGGCAATGTACGCGTCGGTGAGCCGAAGGCCATCGTCGATATGGTGCGACGTGGCGATGTTGGCGAAACCGGTGTGATGCAGCGCGGCCATCAGAAAATCGCCGGAGCCGCCGGCGCCATCGCCGGTAAAGACCCGTCCCGTGCGATTCGCACCGTGGGCTGCGGGTGCAAGACCAACGATCAGCAGGCGGGCGGCGGGATCCCCGAAGCCAGGCACTGGCCGACCCCAGTAGGTCTCATCGCGATACGCGCGCTTCTTCTCGTGTGCGACGCGGCCGCAGTAGCCCCGCAGGCGAGGGCAGCGTTCGCATGACACGATCGCATGGTGAACATCAGCCAGCTGAGTAGGGAGATCAGAGTACGAAACGGGTTTCACGTCGTCGCGCCGAATACTAGAATAAGGAGTTGTTACCGCCACCAAGAAGTGGTCTGTATGCCTACATAGAGGATTCATGCGTAATACAGCACCGAAAGATGCGGCCGAAATCGAGGCGCTCGAGACCCGGGAGTGGCTCGACTCCCTCGACTATGTGCTGCAGTCCGGTGGCGCCGCGCGCGTCAGCCGTCTGTTGCGTGAGCTGGGAGACCATGCCCGCCGCCAGGGCGTCCGGCAGCCGTTTACGGCCAACACGCCGTACATCAATACGATTCCCGCTGGCGAACAACCGCCGTTTCCTGGCAGCCGCGAGATCGAACGACGCATCAAGAGCCTCGTTCGCTGGAACGCGCTGGCGATGGTCGTCAAGGCGAACAAGGCCGAGGACGGGATCGGCGGTCACATCTCTACCTTCGCATCCTCCGCAACCCTTTACGAGGTTGGCTTCAATCATTTCTTCAAGGGCAAGGGGCAGGACGGCGACGGCGATGTCATTTACTTCCAGGGTCACGCTGCCCCCGGCATTTACGCACGCGCATTTCTCGAGGGTCGACTCAGCGCAGAGAAGCTGACGAACTTCCGGCGCGAGCTGAAGGAAGGCGGCGGTCTTTCGTCGTATCCGCATCCCTGGTTGATGCCCGACTTCTGGGAGTTCCCGACGGTCTCGATGGGCATCGGGCCGCTGACCGCGATCTATCAGGCGCGCTTCATGCGCTATCTCGAAGACCGTGGTCTGAAGAAGCGATCGAACTCGAAGGTGTGGGCGTTCCTCGGCGATGGTGAGACCGATGAACCGGAATCGCTCGGCGCTATCACGCTCGCGTCCCGCGAAAAACTGGACAACCTGATCTTCGTCATCAACTGCAACCTGCAACGCCTCGACGGTCCGGTTCGCGGCAACGGACAGATCATCCAGGAGCTCGAAGCGGTGTTCCGCGGCGCCGGCTGGAACGTGATCAAGGTCCTGTGGGGCAGCGAATGGGACGCGCTCCTCGAGAAAGACACCGACGGTCTGCTCGTCAAGCGGATGGGCGAGGTCGTCGACGGCGAATATCAGAAGTACGCCGTTGAATCAGGCGACTACGTCCGCAAGCATTTCTGGGGTAAGTATCCGCAGCTGCTCGAACTGGTGAAGCACCTGTCGGACGAGCAGCTAAAGAAGCTGACGCTGGGTGGTCACGACCCGGTGAAGGTCTACTCGGCCTACAAGGCCGCCGTCGAACATGCCGGTCAGCCGACAGTCATCCTGGCCAGGACGATCAAAGGCTACGGGATCGGCGAAGCCGGTGAGGGGAAGAACATCACTCACCAGCAGAAGAAGCTGAACGAGGAAGAACTCAAAGCGTTCCGCACTCGCTTCGGCATTCCGATTGGTGACGACGAAGTGGCCAAGGCCCCGTTCTACCGGCCATCGGATAACAGTCCCGAAGTGACGTATCTGGTCGAGCGGCGCAAACAGCTCGGTGGCTTCGTTCCATCGCGCAACCCGCAAGCCGAACCCCTCAAGCTCGACACCCTCCCCGACGCATTCACCTCATTCCATAAAGGCAGCGAAGGCCGCAAAGCGTCCACGACGATGGCGTTCGTGCAGATGCTCACGAGGCTGCTGAAGGACCCCGAGATCGGACAGATGGTCGTGCCGATCGTTCCCGATGAAGCGCGGACGTTCGGTATGGAGGCGCTCTTCCGGCAGGTCGGCATCTACTCGCACGTCGGCCAGCTCTATGAGCCGGTCGACATGGATGTGCTGCTCTACTACAAAGAGGCGAAGGAAGGACAGATCCTCGAAGAAGGCATCACGGAGGCGGGATCGATTTCTTCGTTCATCGCCGCCGGCAGCGCCTATTCAACCCACGGCATCAACACCATCCCGTTCTTCATCTACTACTCGATGTTCGGGATGCAGCGCGTTGGTGACTTCGTCTGGGCCGCGGCAGACACGCGCACGAAGGGATTCCTGCTGGGCGGGACTGCTGGCCGGACCACGCTATCCGGGGAAGGGCTTCAGCATCAAGACGGTCACAGCCATCTGCTCGCACTCGCCGTGCCGAACCTGCTTTCGTACGATCCGGCATTTGCGTTCGAACTTGCCGTGATCATTGAGGACGGCATCAAGCGGATGTACAAGGACGGTGAAAGCATCTTCTACTACATCACGGTGATGAACGAGCCGTACGAGCAGTTGCCGATGCCCGAGGGTTCGCGCGACGGCATCCTGAAAGGCATGTACAGATTCCGCGCCGCCGAGAAGGGGGCAGGGGGCAAGGGACAGGGGAAGGCGAAGGCGAAGGCGCAGCTGCTGGGTAGCGGCGCGATCCTGAACGAAGTGCTGGCCGCTCAGAAGATCCTCGACGAGAAGTACGACGTAGCGGCCGATGTCTGGAGCGTGACGAGCTATCCCGAGCTGTATCGCGAGGGCAACGCTGTGGAGCGCTGGAACCGCCTGCATCCGGCAGACCAGCCGCGCGTCCCGTATGTCACACAGTGCCTCGCCGATACGGAAGGCGTTATCGTAGCCGCATCCGATTACGTGAAGGTCTTGCCGAACGGGATCGATCGCTGGACACGCCGTCCGGTGGTTGCGCTCGGCACCGACGGCTTCGGCCGCAGCGAAGGTCGCGCCTCACTGCGCGACTTCTTCGAAGTGGATGCGAAACACATCGTCGCCGCCACGCTCAGCGAGCTGGCCCGCGACGGTAAGGTGGAGGCATCGGTCGCCAAGAAGGCGATCAGCGAACTGGGGATTAACCCCGAGAAGCCCAATCCGGCGATTTCATGACCGAATTCAAAGTCCCCGAGCTGGGTGAGAACGTCGCGGGTGGAGATGTGACCCGCGTGATGATCAACGTCGGCGACACGATCAAACGCGATCAGCCGGTCCTGGAACTCGAGACCGACAAGGCGACGATCGAGGTGCCGTCCTCGGTGGCCGGCGTTGTCAAGGAAGTCAAAGTCAAGAAGGGCGAGAAGGTCAAAGTCGGCGCCGTCGTCTTCACCGTCGATGAAGCCAGCGGTAACGGCGCGGGTGCAGCTGGCGCGTCCGCGCAGAGACCCGTGGAAGCGCCATCCGCCGAAGCGGCGCCAGCCGCCAAGGCGGACCAACAGGCAGCGCCTGAGGTGCAGAAACAGGAATCCAAGGTGCTGGCGATGCCGCAGCGCCCTTCGACAAGTTCAGGGCAGGGCACCGAGCCGCCGTCAGCTCCTGTGCCGGCACCGCCACCGCAGCGTGCCGATCGCGGCGGCGTTCCCGCGCCGGCGTCACCGTCGGTTCGTCGTTTGGCGCGCGAGATTGGCGTCGATGTCAATGAAGTTCAAGGGACGGGTCCCGGCGGGCGGATCTCGCAGGACGACGTCAAGGAGCACGCGCGACGCATTCTGAGCAGCGTGGGATCAGCTGGTGCCGGAGCCGCGACCGGTGCGCGGCCGGTGCGCGCGCTGCCTGACTTCCAGAAATGGGGCGAGGTGGACCGGCAGCCGTGGAGCAACATCCGCCGCGTCACCGCCGAACATCTCAGCTATGCGTGGCAGACCATTCCTCACGTCACGCAGTTCGACAAGGCTGACATTACGGCGCTCGAGGAACTGCGGAAGCGGTTCAAGGATCAGGTCGCAAAAGCCGGGGGCAATCTGACCGTCACAGCGATGCTGGTGCGGATTCTTGCGACCGCGGTCAAGAAGTTCCCGCAGTTCAACGCGTCGATCGATCCGGAGCGAGGCGAGCTCGTCTACAAGAAGTACGTCAACGTCGGTGTGGCGGTGGACACCGATCGCGGTCTGCTCGTGCCGGTGATCCGCAACGCCGATCAGAAGAACATCCAGGAGATCTCGATCGAGATCAATCAGCTGGCGGCCAAGGCACGTGACCGCAAGCTGACGATGGAGGAGATGAGCGGGGGTGGGATCAGCATTTCAAACCTTGGGGGCATTGGCGGCACCGCCTTCACGCCGATCGTGAACTGGCCAGAAGTTGCCATTCTCGGTGTATCGCGTGGGGCACAGGAGCCGGTCTGGAAAGACGGACAGTTTGTGCCTCGCATGATGCTGCCGCTGTCTCTGTCATACGACCATCGCGTGATCGATGGCGCTGACGGCATGCGCTTCATGAAGTGGGTCGTCGAGGCGATCGAGCAGCCCTTCCTTCTGTCACTCATCGGCTGATGGCTGAATCGACTCAGTTGGTGGTCCTCGGAGCAGGCCCGGGCGGGTACGCGGCCGCGTTCTATGCGGCCGATATGGGCCTGCAGGTGGCGTTGGTTGACGAGGAAAAGAACCCGGGCGGCGTCTGCCTCTATCGCGGGTGCATTCCGTCGAAGGCCTTGCTGCACGTGGCCAAGGTGATCGACGAAGCAAAGCACGCCGCGTCGCTCGGCGTCAGCTTCAGCGATCCGAAAGTCGACCTCGACAAGCTTCGCGCGTTCAAGCAGGCGGTCGTCGACAAACTGACCGGCGGGGTCGGCCAGGTCGCGAAGCTGCGCAAGGTGAAGTTCTACCAGGGGCGCGCCACACTGACCGGGCCGACGTCGATGAGGATTGCCGGCACCGGTGGCACGACCACGGACCTGACGTTCGAGAATTGCATCCTCGCCACGGGTTCGCATCCGACCAGGATCCCTTCGCTGTGGATCGACTCGCCGCGAATGATGGATTCAACCGGCGGTCTGGACCTGCCCGACATTCCGAAGACGATGCTCGTGGTTGGCGGCGGCTATATCGGCCTCGAGCTCGGCACTGTCTACGCGACCTTAGGGACGAAGGTCTCGGTGGTCGAGATGACGCCAACCTTGCTGCCGGGTGCGGACCGCGACCTGGTGAACGTCCTGGAGAAGCGCGTCAAGGGGCTGTTCGCGAGCATCATGACCAGCACCAAGGTCGTGAAGACCGAAGCGGTCAAAGACGGCATCAAGGTCACGTTCGAGGGTGAAACGGCTGACAAAACCCAAACCTTCGACCGCGTTCTGTTTGCGATTGGCCGTCGTCCGAACTCGAAGATTCCGGGCCTCGAAACAACCAAAGTCAAGGTTGACGCCAAGGGGTTCATCGAAACCGATCCCCAGCGGCGCACGGCCGAGCCCACTATCTGGGCGATCGGAGATGTGGCGGGTGAGCCGATGCTGGCGCACAAGGCATCGCACGAAGCGCGAGTGCCGGTCGAAGCGATCCTCGGTCATAAAGCCATCTTCGAACCACTGGCCATTCCGGCCGTGGTGTTCACCGATCCCGAAATTGCGTGGTGTGGCCTGACCGAAGCCGAGGCGCAGGCCCGTGGGATCGAAGTCGAGATCGCAAAGTTCCCCTGGGGCGCGTCGGGCCGAGCCATCACGCTCGATCGCTCCGACGGTCTGACCAAGCTGATTCTCGAACCGAAGACATCGCGGGTGCTCGGCGTGGGCATCGCCGGATCCGGAGCGGGCGAGTTGATTGCCGAAGGCGTACTCGCGATCGAGATGGGCGCCACAGCCGATGATCTCAAGCTCACGATCCATCCGCATCCGACGCTGTCGGAGACGGTGATGGAGAGCGCCGAGGCGTTCTTCGGCCAGAGCGCGCACGTCTACAGACCGAAGAAGAAGTAGGCCGGGCTTCCGCGCAGCGGACCCGGCAGGGAGAGGAGATGGAGTCGGTTCCAGTCAGAATCGTTCCGCGCGGATGGGGAGAGACGGAACGGCGCGAAGCGTGGTGGTTGACGCCGGTGCTGGTGTTCGCGGTGCTCGGCGGCTTTGTTGTCTACGCCACGTGGGCGGCATTTCAGAACGCGCACTACGTGTGGGGCCCATATCTCTCGCCGTTCTACGCGCCGGTCTTGTGGGCGTCGCCAGATTATGAGCTCGGCCTTCATCACGCCTGGTTCGGGGCGAAGCCGGAATGGTGGCCGTATCTGGCGCCGTTCTCGCCCGCGCTGCTGATTCTGCCGTTCCCCGGTCTGTTCCGGTTCACCTGCTATTACTACCGCGGCGCGTACTACAAAGCGTTCTGGTCGGATCCACCGTCGTGCGCAGTCGGCGAACCTCGCGGCCTGAGCTATTGGGGAGAGCGGTGGTTCCCGCTGATTCTCCAGAACGTCCACCGCTACTTCGCGTACATTGCCGTGATCTTTCTGCTGCTGCTCGCCTATGACGTGTATCTGGCGATGTGGTGGCCCGACGGCAACGGTGGCGTCAAGTTCGGCGTCGGCGTCGGCACTGTGCTCCTGGCGATCAACGTCGTGCTGCTGAGCAGCTATACCCTCGGCTGCCACTCGCTTCGCCACGTTGTCGGCGGCCGCAAGGACGAAGTGTCGAAGAGTTCGGTCCGCGAGACCTGCTACAACTGCTCGAGCGCGTTGAACGCGAAGCACCAGCTGTTCGCCTGGCTCAGTCTGTTTTCGGTTGCTGGCTCCGACGTCTACGTGCGCCTGCTGTCAATGGGCTACATCACCGACTTGAGGTTGCTGTAGCACCATGGCCACCCACGCAACCTACAACTACGACGTCCTCGTGATTGGCGCCGGCGGCGCCGGATTGCGCGCGGCGATCGAAGCGGCCAATGCTGGCGTGTCGGTCGGTCTGATCTGCAAGTCGCTCCTTGGCAAGGCACACACCGTCATGGCGGAAGGTGGGATGGCTGCCGCGATGGGTCACAACGACGATCGCGACAACTGGAAAGTCCACTTTGCCGACACGATGCGCGGCGGTCAGTACGTCAATAACTGGCGCATGGCCGAACTGCACGCCAAGGAGGCGCCCGATCGCGTGCGCGAGCTGGAGGGATGGGGCGCGGTCTTCGATCGTACGCCGGACGGGCGCATCAACCAGCGCAATTTCGGCGGTCACCGCTATCCGCGTCTGGCCCATGTCGGCGATCGCACCGGCCTCGAGCTGATTCGCACGCTGCAGGATCACGCGGTTTATCTGGGCATGACCGTGCACATGGAGCACACGGTCATCGAGCTGATCCTCGATGGCGGTCGTGCTGCCGGTTGCCTCGCCTACGACCGCGACCGCGGGCGCTTCCACGTGTTCGCCGCCAAGGCGATCATCCTTGCCACCGGGGGCGTCGGCCGCGCCTACAAGATCACGAGCAATAGCTGGGAAGGGACTGGCGACGGCCACGCGCTCGCCTTTCGAGCCGGTGCGTCGCTGATTGACATGGAGTTCATCCAGTTCCATCCAACCGGGATGGTCTGGCCGCCCAGCGTCCGTGGAATTCTCGTGACCGAAGGTGTGCGCGGCGAAGGCGGGATCCTCAAGAACAGCGAAGGTCGTCGATTCATGTTCGACGACATCCCCGACAACTACAAGCCGCAGACAGCGTCGGATCCCGAAGAGGGGTGGCGCTACACGCAGGGCGACAAGAGCGCCCGGCGGCCACCGGAGCTGCTGACGCGCGATCACGTCGCGCGTTGCATCAACCGCGAAGTGAAGGCCGGTCGTGGATCACCGCACGGCGGTGTCTACCTCGACATTGCGTGGATCAAGGAAAAGATCAAGGACTCCGAAGCGCACATCAAGCGCAAGCTCCCGAGCATGTACCACCAGTTCAAGGAGCTTGCCGATCTCGACATCACCAAGGAGCCGATGGAGATCGGCCCGACAACCCACTACATCATGGGCGGGATCCGGGTTGATGCCGACACTCAGGAATCGAGCATCCCGGGACTATTCGCGGCTGGCGAGTGCGCTTCGGGCATCAATGGCGCCAACCGCCTTGGCGGAAACTCGCTGTCCGATCTGATCGTGTTCGGCAAACGCGCCGGCGAGTTCGCAGCCCAGTTCGCGGCAAAGAACGGTCAGGCTCGCATTGACGATGGGCTGGTCGAGCGCGGAATCAAAGCGTCCCTCGAGCCATTCGATCGGGGCGAGTCGGGTGAAAACCCGTATCGGGTGCAGGCCGACCTTCAGGAGACCATGCAGGCGCTCGTCGGCATCGTTCGCCAGGAAAACGAGATGGTCGAGGCACTGGGACGCATCCAACAGCTCAAAGAGCGCGCCTCCCGAGTTGGTGTCGTCGGTCATCGCGAATATCACGCGGGCTGGCACACCTGTCTCGACCTTCGCAACCTGCTGACGGTGGCCGAGTGCATCACGCGGTCAGCGATCGAGCGGAAGGAGAGTCGCGGCGGTCACTTCCGCGAGGACTATCCGGACAAGGTGGCTGAATTCGGCACCTTCAATATTCAGACGCAGCAGGGCCCTGGCGGCACCATCCAGGTGTCGCATGTTCCCAATCCGCCGATGCCCGACTACTTGAAGCAAGTCATCGAGGAGCAGAAATCGTAATGGATGCCACCTTCAAGATCTGGCGGACGCATCAGGGAACCAACGACGGCACGTTCCAGACGTTCCACACCGAAGTGTCCGATGGGATGGTGGTCCTCGATGCCGTACATCGCATTCAGGCCGAGCAGGCGCCGGACCTGGCCGTGCGGTGGAACTGCAAGGCAGGAAAGTGCGGGTCGTGCTCGGCGGAGATCAACGGCAAGCCGAGGCTGATGTGCATGACGCGTCTCAGCCAGGTGAATCTCGACGAGCCGGTCACGGTCGAACCCATGCGGGCGTTTCCGCCGATCAAGGATCTGGTCACCGACGTTTCGTGGAACTTCCGCGTCAAGAAGCAGATTCAGCGATTTAGGCCGAAGGCGAAGGAAGCCGACGGAACCTGGCGCATGAAGCAGCGCGACATCGATCGCGTCCAGGAATTCCGCAAGTGCATCGAGTGCTTCCTGTGCCAGGACGTCTGTCACGTCCTGCGCGACCACAACAAGCACAGGAGTTCATCGGCCCGCGCTTCCTGGTCTACGCCGCGAACCTCGAGATGAATCCGTTGGACACGGAAGATCGTGTGCCGGCGCTGAAGGAACAGCACGGGATCGGCTACTGCAACATCACCAAGTGCTGCACCAAGGTGTGCCCCGAGCACATCCACATCACCGATAACGCCATCATTCCGCTCAAAGAGCGCGTTGTGGATCGGTTCTACGACCCGATCACCCGCATGTTTCGCATCTTCAAGTAGGGCGGTCCCATGCAGGGCGGGTTCCGCGAAGCGGACCCGCCGCAACATTGCTCGCACATCGGGAACCGACGTGCCAGCGGGGATTACCGCATTCACTTCGAAGTGGTCGGCATCGATCCAGCCGGGGCCATCCGCCTTACCTGCGTCTTCGTCGGGCTCGTCGTCGGCGCCGGCCTGTGAGAAGACATAAAACAAGTCTCACAGCAGGATTGCCAGACGGCCAACGACTGGGCTGGTCGGGCCAATAACTTGGCCGATCCGCCGAGGCCATTCCGTCATCTCGGCGGTTTTCCTTGATGAATCTCGAGGTTCAGCTAGCGGTCCCCAATTTGCCACTCAGCAGGGGTCTACCAGCAGAGGGCCATTGGGGTGAAGAACCGTTCCACGATCGATCTCTCGGCAACCCGCGGCCTGACTTCGCCTCCAGCGTCGACGATCCCGGCAGCGCGCTCAGATTTTTCGGGGACGGCGGTCTTCGACACCCGTGTCATTGACGCTTCCCCGCGATTGTTGCAGGAGAGTTACCGGTTGCGGTACCAGGTCTATTGCCTCGAACGCCATTTCCTCGGCGTTGACGATTACCCCCACGCCCTCGAGATTGATGATTTCGACCGACATTCGGTTCACGTTGGCGCCATGGACAGATTCGGCCGCCTCGCGGGAACCGCCCGCCTGATCTTGCCGACCGAGGGCATGCTGCCGACGCTGCACCAGTGCTCGTTTGCGCCGATTGCCGGCGCGCTGTGGGACGGAACCGCGCGATGGGTGGAAGTGTCGCGCTTGTCGGTCAGCCGCTCCTATGGGATGACTGGGGCGGGTGCGGGCGACTCCAGCCAGGGGGCATATCAGCCGCGCGACGATCGCGGACAGGTGTTTCTGGCGGTGCTGAAGGCAGCGTATCAGGCCTCGAGGCGCCTTGGCGTGACGCATTGGCTCGTCTCGATTGAGCGCTCGCTCCAGCGGCTGGCCGTGCGCAACGGGTTACCGCTCCGTCAACTCGGACCGGTGTTCGATTATCTGGGTCCCGTCGCCCCTTACTCTCTGAACCTGAGCGAGTTCGACGCGGTCATCCGCGAGGGACGCTATCCTCAGCTGACAGACTTTGTCACCGGCCTCGAATCATGGGACGATGCCGATGCTGTCAACCAGCTCGCTGCATTCGTACGAAACGCGCCGCCGTCGGTGACCGACCAGCTCTCGCTCGCCGGGTGATCAGCTCGATGTCTGCACGCGCATCGGGGCACTCGACGGTCGTTGATCCCGATATCCAGGACTCTCCCCAGTCTGTTCCGCCCGATACCTCGCACCGTGTGTTGGCTGCTTTTCGGAGTGCGGCCGCGGAGGTGCCCGCGTATCGCACGGTGCTGGAAGAACACGGGGTCAATGTCGCCGATGTCATCGATCTCTCGTCGTTCTCGCGGCTATGCCCGCTGCTGTCGAAAACCAATACGTTCGATCGGTTTTCGATCGACGACCTCATGCCGGCCGGGCGTGTGTTCGACCTTGCTGACGTTTTGACCAGCTCTGGACGCGGCGGACGCTTTTCATTCGGTGTCACCACCCGCGCGCAGGCGGCGGCCACTGTCCCGTTTCTCGACGCTGCCCTCGACAGTGCTTTCGAGATCAAGTCCCGGAGGACGCTCGCCATCAATTGCCTTCCGATGGGCGTCGGGTTCTCGTCGCAGGTGATGACACTGGCGACCACTAGCGTCCGGGAAGACATGGCGACCGCCCTGGTGCAGACCTTTGGCGCCGCGTACGACCAGATCCTGCTGGTCGGGGACCCGTTGTTCCTGAAGCGGCTCACCGACCATGCCGCGGCCGTGGGTCTGGACTGGAGTCGATACCGCGTCAACGTGATCGTCGGCGAGGAGATTTTTGGCGAGCGGTACCGGACGTACCTTAGTGCGTGCGTCGGGGCCGACCTCGATCGGTCGGACGGGGGGTACGTCATGTCCTCGTTCGGGGTGGGCGAGCTCGGTTTGCACCTCGGGTTTGAAACGCGAGCCACGATTGGCCTTCGTCGGGCGGCTCACGCTGATGCGACTTTTGCACGTGAGCTGTTCGGCCGGGATGTCGACAATGGCGATGCCCTGCCGATGCTGTTTGCGTTCAACCCTCTCCGGACGTTTCTCGAAATCGTCGACGCCGATGCCGCAGGTTACGGCCAGCTGACGACTTCGATGCTCGATCCAGATCGGTGCATTCCACTCCTGCGGTATCAGACTGGTGATGTCGCGGCGCTCGTCGATCCGGATCGCGTTGCCGCGCTCGCGGCGCGCCATGGCGTCACGTTGCACGGCCCTGTTCCGCGGGCGCTCTTTGCTTTGTCAGGTCGTCAGACGGAGGTGTTGCCGACCCGGTCGCACGTCGGTGTCTATAAAGACGCGTTGTACGCCGATCAGGAGATTTCGAAGGCGGTTACCGGCGCGGTTCGCGTGATCGCGGGCGAGTCCCAATGCACCATGCACGTGCAGCTCGTTCCAACCGCGATGCCATCCGCGTTCCTCCACGAGCGCATCATGAACAGTGTGCCCAATGCAGCCCGGCCGTCGCGCGTGGTGCTCTGGCCTTACGCCCAGTTTCCCTTTGGCATGACGCTCGATTACGAGCGGAAGTTTGCCTATTACGTGCCGGGCGAGCCTGAGCCCGTAGGGCTACCATCGTTCTCCCGCTAGCTGTTCCCCCTTCCATCCCCTCATCCAATCGTCGCCATCGGCCGATAGTCAGCTGGACAAGCAGCCGCGTGGTGGCTGCAGGGGATTCTGCCGCCCTGGACAGGGCAGTCTTCTCGCTCGAGAGCCGGATGTGACGGGGTCGAATACGTGATGTCAGACCGGTACGCCTCGCGGTTACGTGTGCGGCGGTGGGCCCTGCGGGTCCTCGTCACGTGTGCCGTGGCCTTCAGCGCGGCGGGGTTGTTCGCGCAGGATGCGACCGAGCCCGCCCTCAAGGGCGCGTTGATTTTCAACTTCGCGCGGTTCACGAGCTGGCCCGACGATGCCTTGCCGCCCAACGCGGGATTCGTGGCGTGCGTTGTTGGCGACCGCGCGGTCAGTCAGGCCCTGGAGCGCACGGTCAAGGATCGGCTCCTGGACGGCCATCGCATCACCGTCAGCCATCCTGATGTCCAACAGTCCATGCGTCCGTGTCATCTGCTCTACGTCACCGGCCTCGGGTCGGCGCAGCTGGCGCGGATGATTGGCGAGGTGCGCGGCAGTCCGGTACTGACGATTGTCGATGTCGAGGGCTCGAGCGCCCAGGTCGGTATCGCTCGGGTCTTCATCGAGAACGGGCGCATCCGTTTTGAACTCGATCGTGGACTCGCGAAGCATAGCCGGCTGCAGCTCAGTTCGCAGTTGCTCGCCGTGGCCTCGCGTGTGTTCGATGACCCGGCTGAGTCCCGCCGAACTGGGGGCAACCAGTGACAGCGCGAGGCTTTGCGACTCTGATTGACCGTAGCATGACTAGATTCTGTCTTCTTCCCTGCCTCGTGACGGCACTGCTGATCGGCGCGTCCTCCTCCGCGCTGGCGCAATCGCGCTTGCCGGATTTGAGTCTCGAGGATCTGCTGAAGATCGACTCCGGTCGCGTGTTCGGCGCCTCGTTGCGCGAGCAGCCGGCAACCGAAGCGCCGTCGTCGGTCACGTTCATCACCGCCGAGCAGATAGAACGATTCGGCTATCGCACGCTCGCCGATGTGCTGCGGGGCGTCCGCGCGTTTTATGTCACGCAGGATCGCAATTTCAGCTTCCTCGGTGCCCGCGGTTTTGGCAAACCCGGCGATTACAACAGCCGGATCCTGCTGCTCGTCAACGGGCATCGGGTGAATGACAACGTGTTCGGCCAGGCGGAAATCGGCTCGGAGTTCGGCCTCGATCCCGCCATCTTCGAACGGATTGAAATCATTCGCGGGCCGGGCTCGTCGCTGTATGGCGACAGCGCCTTTTTTGCTGTCGTCAACGTCATCACCAAGCCGGGGGCCTCGCTCAATTCAGGATCGCTGGTCGTGGAAGGCGGAGCCCTGGGTACAGCAGCCCTCCGGGGAAGCATCGGACGACGGTTCCCCAATGGTCTGGACATCGCTGCGTCCGCCACCTACCAAGGCAGCCACGGCGTCGACCGGCTCTACTTCCCGGCGTTCGATTCTCCCGCCACGAACGGCGGGATTGCTCAGGGCCTCGATGGCGAGCGCCTGAGGCAGTCGTACCTGAGAACGCAGTGGCGGGGGCTGACGTTCACCGGCGCCTATGGATGGCGGCAGCGCGACGTCCCGACGGCGTCATTTGGAACGCTGTTCAACGAACAGCGCTGGCCCGAGCAGACGACCGACCGGCATACCCTGGCCGATCTCGAATACGTGCGTCCGTTCCTTGGCAATGGCCGGATCACCACTCGCGTGTCCTACGATCGCTTCACCTACGACGGCACCTACCCGTTTGCCGGCGCGGACGAGAGTGCACCCGTCATGGTCGGTCATAACGGTGTCGTTGGATCCAGATGGACCGTCGGTGGCAGGGTGACCCATGCGCTTCCGGGCCGGCAGATCCTGACGGGCGGCGCCGAGTTCATCGACAACGCCAATCAGAACCAGGTTTCTCGCTTTACTAACCCGGAGTTTTCACTGTTCGACATCGCCCGGTCATCGACGCAGCACGCCCTCTATGCGGATGACGAATTGAAAGTCGCACCCTGGCTGATCTTGAACGGGGGACTGCGCTACGACGGCTACGAGCACTTCACTCGCGTCACCCCACGGTCGAGCGTGATCGTGACGCCGTCGGCCACCCAGTCGTTCAAGTACCTGTTTGGCGAGGCGTTCCGCGCGCCGAATGAATACGAGTTGAATTCGTTCTATTTCGGCGATCGCGTCGTCGCGCTGCGGCCGGAAACCATCGCGACGCACGAAATCGTGTGGGAGCGCTACACCAATGACTGGCTGCGCACCTCGGTGTCGAGCTACCGCTATCGGGCCGAACAGCTGATCACCCTGGTGCCCGATGACTCGACGTTCTTCGGTACCACGTTCGTCAATGCCGGTCGAGTCGTCGCCAAAGGGCTGGAGCTGGAGGCGCAGATGCGGCTGCCGCGAGGGATCCAGGCGTTGACCAGCTATTCGCTGCAACAGGCAGAGGATATTGACAGCGGGATCGCGCTCGTGAATTCGCCGCGGCATATGGCCAAGGTGCGCGGTAGCGCACTGACTCCATTCCGGGACTCGACCTTGGCGATGGAAGTGTTGATGATCGGCAGCCGCCAGACGGTCGCTGGAAACACTCTGGGCCGAGCCATCACCGCCGACGCCACGATGATCCTACCGATCACACGCTCCCTCGCGGTCACCGGCAGCGCATACAACCTGTTTAATGTGCAGTACTCCGACCCGGCTTCGGACGCGCATCGCCAGGACGTGATCCCGCAGAACGGGCGAACCTTTCGAGTCTCTGCGCGTGTGAAACTCTGGAATCCGTAGAGGCGGAACGCCCGGCAGCGACCGACTTCAGTCCCGCGCGCAAATCACGTCAAGGCTCACCGAACGAACGCTCAGAGTCCGACGGGCAAGGTTTTGCTCGCCGCAATCGCGACGCGGTTGCGGCCTTCCCGCTTGGCCTCGTAGAGCGCCGCATCGGCCCGGTGGACGATGCTTTCGATCGTGCTGTCGGTCACAATGGCTTCGGCGGCGCCGATGCTGCAGGTGATTGTGACAGGGCCGTTGGCCGTGTCGACCGTCAGCCGTTGACACCGGTCGACGATGCGGCACGCAGCTTCCTGCGCCCCAGCCAGCGTGGTCTCCGGGAGCAGCATCGCGAATTCTTCGCCGCCGACGCGGCCGACCACGTCGGCGCACCGTGCCTCATGACGAAGCAGGTCTCCGAACTGCTTGAGCACCTCGTCACCCGCGGCATGGCCGCACGTGTCGTTGACGCGTTTGAAGAAATCCAGGTCGGCGATCAGTACGCAAAACGGCCGACCATATCGACGGTGTCGGCCAAATTCCGCCGCCGCGAGTTCATACCAGCGACGACGTGAGCAGAGGTTGGTCAGCGCGTCGCTGTTGGCCAGCCGGTCGAGCGCGTCGCGGGCGATCCGGAGTTCGGACACCTGCGCAGCGAGCCGTTCCTGGAGCTTGGCGACACGCATGCCGACGTGGACGCGCGCCCGCAGTTCCTCGAAATCGAATGGTTTGACGATGTAGTCGTCCGCTCCCGCTTCCAGGCCCGCGACCAAATCGGCGCGACCGTCCCTCGCGGTCAGGAGGATCACGTACATCGCGGACAGTGCAGGATCCTGTCGGATCCGCCGGCACAATTCCGGCCCGTCCAAGCCAGGCATCATCCAGTCAACGATCGCCAGCGACAGTCCCGGCTGACTGCGCAAGAGTTCCCACGCGGCGGCACCATCACGTGCCGCGACGACCTCCAGTCCGGCGCGGCTCAGCGCACTGGTCAGAATCGCGAGCGTGCCGCGATCATCCTCGGCGATCAGGCCTGTCACGGTGCCTCTTTCTCACTGGTCGCGAAACTCATTACCTCCTGAACTTATCGGCTCGGCATTGTTCGCGACTATGCCGGCCAAAGAGCGCGTCGCCGTGCAACTGGGTGCAATTCCCTACTGGGCTGTTCACCAACGCCGATAAATCAGTTCGTGGGATCCGCCGCATGGACTCTCTGAGACGCCGGCTCCGACGGCTGTCGGTGAAGCGAAAGCTGACAGCCATTGGTGTCATCTCATCGATGACCTCGCTGGTATTCGCCTGCATCGTCCTGGTGCTGGTTGATGTGTCGCTCGAACGCGCCCGCGTGATGCGCGACATCACGACGATCACCGACGTCGCCGCCATGAACAGCGCCGCGGCCATTGCGTTCGCCGATGCGGAAGCCGCGACGGGAACGCTCTCGGCGTTGCGCGTGAATCCGCACGTTGTGGCGGCCGCGCTGCGGCTGCCCGATGGTCGGGTAGTTGGCCGTTACGCGCGGGGCTCGAGTGTCGAGCCGGCCTCGCTATTGGGAACGCTGCACCTGTCGCGGCCGGTCGTGTTCCGCGGCGAGACCGTTGGCACGATCGCCGTCGAGGCGGACTACGACGAGGTGCAGGGGCGCATCGAACAGTACCTCGGCATCCTCGGTGTCGCCAGTGTCGGTGCGTTTCTGATTGCGGTCACGCTCTCGTCGCGCTTGCAAGGGTTGATTTCGACGCCTCTTGCCGATCTGACGGCCGCGGCACGACGCGTGATCGCGGACCGGAAGTACGACGGCCGCGTGACGCAAACGAGTCACGATGAGATCGGCGAGTTAATCAGTGGCTTCAACGAGATGCTCGACGAGATTCAGACACGCGATCGCAAGCTGCTGCACCACCAGGCGGAGCTCGAACGGACCGTCGAATTGCGAACTGCGGAATTGCGGGCCACCAACAGCGATCTGGCGGCGGCGCGCGACCGAGCGATGGAGGCGAGCCGGGCCAAGAGTGAATTCCTGGCCAATATGAGCCACGAGATCCGAACGCCGATGAATGGCATTATCGGAATGACGGAACTGGCGCTCGACACTGACCTGTCGACTCAGCAGCGCGATTATCTGACGACGGTCAAGGCCTCGGCGGGGTCGCTGCTCACCATTCTCAACGACATTCTTGACTTCTCGAAAAGTGAATCCCAGAAGCTCGAACTGGAAGCGATTCCGTTTTCGCTGCGGGACGTCGTCGGCCGGATGCTGACCCCGATCGCCGCCAGAGCCGATCAAAAAGGTCTTGAAGTCCTCTGCGACATCAACGCCAATGTTCCCGAGGCCGTCGTCGGAGATCCGATTCGATTGCAGCAGATTCTTGGGAATCTGCTCGGCAACGCCGTCAAGTTCACCGACCGCGGGTACATCGTGCTCGAGGTCCGGCAAGACGCGCGGATCGACGGGCGCTCGCTGCTCCACTTCAGCATTACCGACACCGGTATCGGCATTCCGGCGGACAAGCACGGCTTGATTTTCGAGCCGTTCAGTCAGGCCGATGGGTCGACGACGCGTCGATTCGGCGGCACCGGCCTGGGACTGACGATCTCCGCAACCCTTGTGCGGAAGATGGCTGGACAGATCTGGGTCGAGAGCACGCCCGGCGAGGGGAGCACGTTCCACTTCACTGCGGACTTCGAGATTGCCGCGCCGGCATTGCCGAATCCCTTACCGGAGCCCTTGCTCGCAGATTTGCGCGTGCTCATCGTCGATGACAATCCGGTGAATCGCAAGATTCTGCTCGGCCAGTTCGGTCGCTGGCATACTCGGCCGGTTGCCGTCGCTAGCGGGTACGAAGCGCTGACCGCGCTGGCCAGGGCGGTCCGTGGCGCGGATCCGTTCAGGCTCGTCGTGCTCGATGTGAACATGCCAGGCCTTGATGGTTTCGACGTGGCCGAACGCGTGCAGTCCATGCCGGAACTCGGTAGTCCGAGCATCGTCATGCTCAGTTCCTCCGGCCAGCACGGCGACTCGCCGCGCTGTCACGAATTGGGCATCGCGGCATACTTGACCAAGCCGGTCCAGAGTGCCGAACTACACGACGCAATCTGCCGTGTCCTGTCCCACCCGATGACGGCGTGCGACGCGCCACCCTCGACGCCGCGGGCGGTTGAACGCGCCGCGCTGCCTCTCCGCGTGCTGCTCGTTGAAGACAATCTCATCAACCAGCAGGTGGCGGTCGGGCTTTTGGCGCGGCGGGGGCATCAGGCGATCGTTGCGGAAAATGGCGTCCACGCATTGGCGGAGCTCGAACGCGACAGCTTTGACGTGATCCTGATGGACCTGCAGATGCCCGAAATGGGCGGCATTGAAGCCACGCGGCTGATTCGTGCGCGCGAAGCCACCACCGGCTCGCGTACTCGTATCGTAGCCATGACCGCCCATGCGATGAGCGGCGATCGTGAGCGATGTTTGGCTGCCGGAATGGACGGCTACATTTCGAAGCCGATCGAGCCGGACGAGTTTTATGCGACGCTGGAACAGCCGGTGCCGCTCAAAGTCGCCGATCGCATCCCGGCCGACATCCCGTCCGCATCATTCGATCTCGCGGGCTTCAAGAAGCGGTTGGGAGACGATCTCGATCTCGTTCGAAGGGTTCTCGACGCCGTTGTTGAAGACTGTCCGCCGCAACTCCTGGCATTGCAGGCCGCGGTGACCAATCGCGATGCCGCTGCCATCCGCGCGGCGGCCCACGCACTCAAGGGTGCGGCCGGGAACCTGTCGGCTACCCGCCTGTTCGAGGCGTTGAAGGCGATGGAGCAGTGCGGCACCGACGCGCGGCTCGCTGAAGCCGATGCGGCGTGGCAACGTGTTTCGGCCGAAGCCGAGCTAGTCCTGGAAGCTGTGCGCGCGGCGCAATCCGCGGCACTCACATAACAATCGCTGCACACACGACGTCCACGACGAGGACGACGGTCACGACGGTAGAACACACCGCGAGCCGCATATCAATTCTCGGTCGGTGGATTTACGCGATCGATGACGATCACATCGATCGGCGCCCGGGCGGATTCGACGCAGAGGCCGAGCTGATCGCGCAGAGCGGCTGTCAACGCGGGCGCTTCAGCTTGTGGTCCCGCCGATGAATCCGTTGGACACGGAAGATCGTGTGCCGGCGCTGAAGGAACAGCACGGGATCGGCTGCTGCAACATCACCAAGTGCTGCACCAAGGTGTGCCCCGAGCACATCCACATGTCACCGACAACGCCATCATTCCGCTCAAAGAACGGGTTGTCGATCGGTTCTACGACCCGATCACCCGCATGTTTCGCATCTTCAAATAGGCGTTCCATGTACGGCGGGTTCCGCGAAGCGGGCCCGCCTCACGCGGGCGCGTCGGTCACGCCAGACCGCTGAGGATCTCACGCCAAGCCGCAAAGCCGCGAAGACCGGAAACGGGCGTGCTATCAGTCGACACGTAGTGCCTGCGCTGGATCCGTTCGGGCGGCGCGTGCCGACGGCATGAGTGCGGCGAGCAGTGTGGCGACCGCGACGGCTCCACCGCCGACGGTGAATGCGAGGCCGTCGAACGCCGGCACGGCTGGCAGCGCGCCACTGAAGAGGCGGACCACCACGGCCGCCAGGAAGATTCCCGCCAGAATTCCTCCTCCGACGGTCGGCAGCTGCTCGCGGAGCACGCCGCCCAAAATCTGGGGGCCGCTGGCGCCGAGCGCCAGTCGCACGCCGAACTCCCGGCTGCGCAGAGTCACCAGGAACGAGACGACCGCATAGGTGCCGGCGCAGGCGAGCAGCACGCCGATCCCTCCGAGCACGGCAGCCGTCGTCGAAAACGCGGCAAAGATCCAGATGAGGGTCCCGACCAGACCACTGATCGCGTAGAACTCCAGCGGCGTCCCTGGCGCGATCGCGTCGAGCGCGCGTCTCGCCGGCTCGCGGATCGCATTGGCGTCGGTACGGCTCCGGACAAGAATGGATAAGTCGCCCGTCGCATCCGGGTTGGTGACGAAATAGATGCAGCTCGGATCGCGCCCGTTGAAAAGCATGCCATTGGTCACGTCCGCAACGACGCCGATGACTCGGACGCGTGTGTGGGCCGGCCCGCCTCGTACACGGCCGGTCGCTTCGCCGAGGTCGAGCGTTTGTCCGACAGCGCTGGCACCCGGCCACAGCATGTGCGCGGTCGCGGCGCTGACGAGGGCGACCGGTGTGCGCTCCCGCCCTTCCAAGGCTGTAAAGCCGCGGCCCTCGACTACGTGCAGATCGAACACGGTGAAGTACTCGGGCGAGACCACCAGGAACCCGACGGTGGCAACGTGCGCATCGGCGGTTCTGACGGTGAGTTGCGCCAGCGGCCCGCCGATCAGTGGCGGACGTGAGGCGACGGCGACCGAGTCGACCTGCGGATCGGCGGCGAGACGACGGACGAATGCCGGCCGCAGGCTGGCGTCGGCGCCGACGCCGGCCACCTGGTCGTACCGATAGCCGGGGTCGAGGTCCGCAATCCGCCGCGAGTCGATGAGCAGGGTTGCGGCGCCGACGAGAAACACCACGGATGTTGCCACCTGCACCGACACCAGCAGACTGCGGAGACGCGATCGCCTGCCGTCGAACGACACGTCACCGCGCGCCATGCGTGCGACATCGGTTCGCGTCATCCGCGCCGCGGGAGCGATGCTGACAACGACGGCCGCAGCGACTGCGGCGGTCGCCATCATGGCGATGACGTTCGCGTCGATCGGTAAGGGCATCAGCAGCACGTCTACTGGCAGCACGTTGGGCGGGAACGTCGCGAGTATCAGCTGCGGAAAGGCGGTGACTGCCAGTGCGACCAGCGCCACACCGACACCAGTTGCGGGAACGGCCAGGACGAGGCTCTCGATCACCTGCTGCCGGACGATTGCCGAGCGTCGCGCTCCGAGGGACAGGCGCACGGACACATCGCTTTGGCGTGCCAGCGCCCGCGCCATCATCAGGTTGGTCACGTTGGCGCACGCAATGAGCAGCACGAGCCCGAATGCGCCAACGATCAACGTAAAGAGCGTGACCGCGGCGGCGTTGAGCGGGATGCGCGTCGCGAGCGGATCGACGTGCACCAGCACGGGATGGCGTCCGGAGCTCTCGGGAAACCTTGCGCGAAGCCACGTATCAAACCCGGAGCGAATGGGAGCCACCGCGTCGCCCTGCGCGCGCGCCACGACGACGAGAGCGGCCTCGCGCCGATTCTTCAACGGATCCACCGAGCCGAAGTCCCGGCTGCGTGGCAGCGGCGCCCAGAATGCGATCGACTCCTGACCCGTAAACATGGCGGCGGTCCGCATGACGCCGACGACCTGGTACGGGGTTCGTCCGAGCGTCACGAGGTGTCCGACGATGCCAGGGTCGGCGGCGTATCGTGACCGCCACACCGCCTCCGAAAGCACAACGACCGGAGCCCCATCGCCGGCGGCATCCGCCGGCAGGAGCCCTCGTCCGAGCACCATTTCCGGTCTGACCAGGTCGAAGTAGTCGCCGGTCACCAGCAATCCAGACACGGGCTGGATGCCGTCGAGCGCGCTGACTTGCTGACCCGCGGCCGCGCCGACAAGACCGGCCGTCCCACGGAGATCATCCACGTCGTCGAGCGAAAACCGCTGGCTTCGCTCGGTGGCTGTGTCCCACGAAAGCGAGAAGAGGGATTCCGGATTGGCAACCGCGACGGGCCGCAGGACGTAGGCGTTGAGGAGGGTGAATGCGGAGCCCAGCACGCCGAGGCCCAGCCCAATGGTCAACGCGACGCCCGCGGTGTATGTCGGCGCCCGTCGCAGCGTGCGACACGCGTAGCGAATATCGGCGAGGATGCGGCTATCCATCCGCTGGCTATACGAGCTCACCGATAAACGAAGTTCCGCCGCTTTTAGTTATTTGTTCACAGTTCTCGTCGTGTTCGTCGTGTCTGAACTCGATGCGTCCCTGCAGACGTGTCGGCGCAAGCGTTCCGTTCTCGACTTCGGGGGCCAGGCCGAACGCCTCCCGCACGCGCCTGCCGCTCGCCAACGCATGCTGGACGGTGCCAATCAGGTCCGGTACCCTCGTTAGGAGCGTACCGGACCGCCCATTCACAATTCACGATTCAAGAATCACGATTCACGAATCAAGAATCCCCCTAGAACCGGATGCCTGCCGACACGCGGAACGTCCGCCCACCCTGCTGTCCTGGTGACCACTGCGGGTACGCGGGGATGCCCTGGAGGTTCAGGTTTGAAACGGTGTTGCCGGACGAGGTGCCGAACGACGAGCCCTTGGTATAGCCAGTCGGCAGCCCGAGTGCATCCTTCGGCGAATTCGGATCGGGCCGGACCGTCGTGTTCCAGGCGATCAGCTTCTGATTGTTGAACAGGTTGTAGACGTCGAACTTGATCCAGGGCCGTGCCGATCGGAACACCGGAATTTCGTAGTTCACTGACGTATCGAACAGTCCGTATCCCTTGAACGTCTCGCTGCCGCGGTCACCAAAGTACAACGTCTGGACACCCGGCGAGTCAGGATACCCGGCGGCGTCGATGAGCGCATTCTGCTGTGCGGTCAATGGCACGTTCAACGCGGCAAGACTGTAGGCAAGGCCAGAATCCACGCGCCACATTCCCGATACCGACGCGTGACCGAAGTGGCCCATACCCCAGTCATAGATGGTCCATATGCGCATCCGGTGTCGCTGGAATCCCTGCAGCCGCCCATCCGGATAGTTGCGCGCGGCGGTGAACGCCTGGGGATAGTCCTCGATCAACGACACGCTGCCTGGCTGGTTGGTGTTTTCGCCTTCGTAGTTGCCGTTGTTGCGGAGCTGCACCGTGTAATGGCCGTTGACGGTCAAGTTGGTTCGCAGCTGGTACCGCGACTGGAACTCGAGTGCCTGATACTCCCGCTTGGCCACGTCGGTGTTGCCATAGACGATGTTGGTGGCGTTGCCGGCATCGACTCCAGCAAACACGACGTGCGTGGTGCCGTTGGCGATGTTGATGAAGTCGTCGATCATGTTCGTCGTTCGCCTGAACACATACGTCGCCTCGGCATAGCCGCGACGGCCGCCGAACGCGGTGCCGTACGACGCCGTGGCCTCGTGGGTCAGCGCCGTCTTCAGCCCGTCGTCGACGAAGATGTTGGCCAGTGGAACTTCGATCGCGCCGACGTTGTCCGACGTGATGGGATAGTTGCCGATTGCGAAACCCGGTCCGAAGCTGTTTCCTGAACCCGCCGGCCCCTGATAGAACGTCCGCAAGTAGGCCGGGTTGCCCACCGGGCTGTTCGGCCCGACCTGGTTTTCCTGATATCGGCCGGAGTACTGGCCGTAGGTGGCGTGGACGACGTGCGAGCCGTCGCCAGTCACGTCAAAACCGACACCGAGCCGCGGCACGACACGAGGGCTCGTGCTGACACTGGTCAGATCTCCGGTGGAGACGGCGCGTGCCTTTTCGAATCGCAAGCCGAGATCAGCCGACCATCGCGGTCCGATCGCCCAATGGTCCTGCACGAACGCCGAATGCGTATCGATGTTCATCGTCGCCCCGCGTGTGGCGGGGTAGAACTCCAGATAGCTTTCGCCCGGGACGAACACCGGAATGAAGCGACCCTGCGCGTCGTACACCGGATCGCCGCCGGCGTCGCGCACGAAGTCGGCGTTGAAGACGTACGACGTCGGCGACTGTGAGTTTCCACCGATCGTCTGGCTGCGATACATCTCGTACCCGAATTTGGTGTCGTGGCGGCCGCCGCGAGACCAGAACGTCGTCGCGTTGGCGGTCAATTGACGATTGTTGCGATTGTTTGGATCGGTCGCGTCGAAGTACGGCGCGTTATACAGGCACGGGCATTCGAGGGCGATGAAGGGTGAGTCGTGGATGTCGGTACCGGTGCCACCGTCGCCGTCGAACCGGAATTTGCGCTGAGAGTACTGTGCTTCGATCAAGACCTTCCGGGCAACGCCGCGATAGGTGGTGTAGTAGTACCAGTTCGGATACGACGGCGTCGCTTCGCTTCTTGGATCGACGATCAGCGACTGCAGTCCAGATGCATTGGTCACGGTGCGCGGGTTGTTGAGATACGACCCCTGCAGCGTATGCGACTCCGCCAGCCGGCCGGTCAGTTTGATCTCGCCGCGCTTATTGGTGTCCTTCTGCAGCACGTCAACGCCGCTCTCCGGAAGGGTCAGCGGTGCATCAGTGGATTGATATCGGCCGGCAGTGAAGAACCACAGCCGATCGCGAAGGATCGGTCCGCCGAACGTAGCTTCGTGGGTTCGCTGGTTGATATCGGGGTTCTCCGTGCCGCGGCTCTTCTGCGACGGCGTTTCCACGGTCCACGACGGATTGCGGAAGTTGACGCGCCAGCTTCCCGAGAACGTATTGCCGCCGCTCTTGGTGATGGCGTTGATGACGCCGCCGCTGAACCGGCCGTACTCAGCGGAAATGCCCGACGTGAGCACCTGCGTCTCCTGGATCGCGTCTTCGATGAAGAGGTTCTGCGGCTGGGCAAACAGGTTGTCGTTGACGTCGACGCCGTTGATCATGAACACGTTGTCGAATGCAAATGCGCCGTTGATCACGACCTGGGCGCCACCACCCTGTGGTGCACGTTCGGTCAGCGCTGGCGCCAGCTGGCTGATGCCGAGGAGCGTCCGCGAGGTCGCGAGCGCTTCGACCTCGCCCTGTTTGATGTTCAGTCCCACCGTCGGCGTGGCGATCGGCGCCGGTGTCTCCGCAACGACGCGGACTTCCTCCGACACGTTGCCCGCGCGCATGGTGACGTTGAGATCGACGGCAAGTCCGAGAGCCACAGCCGTGCGCTCGGTGACCGTGGAGAAGCCTGACAGCTCGTACTTCACCTGATAGTCCCCGGCGGGTAGCTGCGGCAGGACGTAGGCTCCGGATTCGATGGTCGTTGCGGTCCGGGCGCCTTGCAGGTTGCTCGAGGTGACCGTAACGGTCACGCCCGGAACCGGCAGGCCCTGTTGATCTCTCACCAGTCCACGCAGCGTGCCCGTCTGCACGCCTTGTGCGAATGCCGCGACGTGCACGGTCGCGACGAACAGCAGCGCGTACGCTGCCGGCCTCCATGTGCCCATGAGCATCTCCTTTCGGAATGCGATCGGCTCATGGACTCCGAAACTCGTACCTGTCAATCCGGAGCGAGTGATGGGGCCAGCGTCGTCGCTCCAGGGACAGGGGGATGAATGGTGTGATCAGCGGCTGACGAAAGATCCAGGCAGCAAACGGCGATACCAAGAAACCGGATCTCCGTCCCATCCCGGGACGGACGGCTCAGTTTAATCACACCGCGAGAGGCGTATCAATTCTCGGTCGGTGGATTGGCGCGCTCGATCACGACCACGTCGATGGGAGCGCGTGATGAATCGAGTTTGAGTCCGAGCTGCTCGCGGACCGCGGTCTGCAATGACGGCGCGTCCCAGGCTATCGCGCCTCCATTGATCCGCGGCGGACCGGTGTCCGGCAAGTACATCAGGTCGAAGTCGTACTTCTCCTTCAGGCCGGTGCGATCGACGACCGGCCGTTCCAGCGCTTGCCGAAGTACCCAGACCAGTGAGTCGAGGCTCCAGTCGCGCGCCGAGATGTACCCGTTCATCTGCAACCCGCCGCACTTCGACGCACCAGGCGTCGCACCGAGCGCGATGAACTCAGCGGCGCCTGCTGGTGGCGGTGGAGGCGGCGGCGGAACGTTGAGTCCCGGCGGCGGCACGATTGGCGCGCAGGTCTCACCCGCGGGCCGCATTTTGGGTCCGAACTTGCCCGAATACGAGAGCAGGTAGACCGGGCCTTCACGCGATTCCTTCCGCGCCGCCACGCCGAACCGGTCGGCGAGCAGCTGTTGCAGCATCGTGCGAACGTCATCGATTGAGGCGCCCGCGGGCGTGGTGGCGTTGACTTCGAAGTGATCGGAGTCGATCCACGGCGGGCCACCGATCACCTGGTCCTGCTCCACGCCGTAGGCCACCTGGACGAGCATCCGGAGCGTGACGAACGGCGCCGACACGCGTCGGCCGGTGACCGCAACGATTCGTGGACCAGTCGGCGCCGTAGCCTTCTTGACCGAGGCGGCCTCGAATGTTGGTAGCGCCTGCGCGAATGCCGAGCCTGACACCACAAGGATGGCGACCGCTGCGTAGCGTGTCATGCGACGTTCTCCCGTGAGTCGGCGATTGGTTGAACGACAAGGGCCAGCTTCGGCAGTAGCGTCACACAAGGGATGTATGCCGCGATGTGCATGCACGCGAGCGTTGCAGCGATCTCCGTACTCCGCTCCCTGCCGATGCCGACGACGGTCAACAACGGAATGAACGACACCATCAGCGCTCCAAAGGCGACGAGCTGCCACGAGCGTCGGCCGTCGTCTGCAAAGCCGGCGACCATGAGGAACACGACTATCGCAAGGCCACACAGGATTACCGTGTCGGCCGTTGGCGCGATCCAGCCAAGGGGTGTGGCGGAAGGCAGTGTCATGAGGTTGATGGCGATCAACCGTACGGCGTGCACGCAGACCAGCGATGTCGCAATGCTCAGCGGCCCGACCCACAGCAGCCGATCGATGGCGACAACGACTGGTGCGGCAAGCTGCCCGTCAGGCTGCAACGTGGTCATCATGCGTTCAGTCCCAGCTTCTGCGTGGTCGCCGGCGCTTCATCGAAATCGACCGGTGCCAGTCGGTGACGCGTCAACGTGAAGCCGCGGAGGATGCCGAACAGGATCGCCAGCACGACGAACGGCTGCGTGAACGACTGCGCCGTGATGGCTGCACTTTCCATCCGCGCAAAGCTCGTGGCGCCGATCATGAACATCAGCAGGTACAGCGGTCCCAGGGCCTTCATGTTCTCGTTCGGCAGGTAACTGCACGTGAACGGCACCTTGTCGTAGCCGACCATCAACGCCTCGAGCAGGACAATCGAGCCGGCGGCGCCGAGCGCTGCGTGCTGGAGCGCCAGCCATGGTCCGAGAATCACCGCGTCGAGAACGAAAACGGCCGTCAGCGCGGGCAGCACGAGCCCGACGAACGCCGCCCGGCGTGCGCCGGCAACGAATGGGCGCTCGTGGCCGCGCCACGCCATCTGAAAACCCCAGTTCGCGCGCAGTTCGGCAGGAACGCGAATCGCGTGTCGAAACCCGACCAGCAGCATCCCCATGAGGAACGGCTGCACGATCAGCAGCCGGGGAATTGCGCGCCCGGTCAGGCTGACGTCCTCGATGTCGATACCGGAGAGCGCGACGAGCGACATCGCCAGACCGGCGGCGCCGCAGCAGGCGATCGTCAGCCGATGCGTACTGCTGCGCCAGAGCGCGGCAAGTGTGAAGTGAAATCCCGCCCGTGCCGTCGCTCCTCGCAGCAGGACGACCCGGGCGAGAAGCGCGTGCAGCCATCCGATACGCCGGCGCCCCGCCGCCACGAACGCTGCGGCGGGTCGTCGTCGTGCATTCAACAGGTAGGCGCCGATGGCGAGAAGCGCAATCGAAGGGAGCGCGATGATGGCGCGCTGCGATAGATCGACAAATTGCTGCGCGTGCCGCTGATAGGTAGCCGTCGCCGGAACATCGGCGCGACGCAGGCGTCCGTTCAGTTGGGCACGTGGCGCGTTCATCAGAATGTGACCGGACATCCGCTCGTAGGCACCGAGAAACCATTCGGGCGGCGAGTAGACGACCGCGGTGCTCCGCAAACGGTAGCGCTCGACTCGGGTTGAAGCGGCCGGCAGGAGGAGGAGCATCGTTCCCAGCACGACGATCAAGCAGCCCTGAACCCACGGTGAAATGCGCCTGAACCAGCGGCCGCCGACAATCGCCGAGAGCGACTCGCGCAGCGCAATCACGCAGAGATACCCAAAGGCTGCCGCCGCAAAGGTCACCAAGGCATGCGTCAGGAGGATCTGGAGCGCGCTGAACAGGCTGACCCGCTGCTTGACGAGCAGCAGGAACGGAAAGATCACGGTCGGTGCTAGATTCACTATCGCCGCCGCCGCGCAGCCAAAGATTGCGACCGCCGCGAGCTTGGCGCGTCGAACGGCCACCGGTCGCAGCGGCAGCGGATCGAGGATGGCGGAATCGCGCTCGTCTACGACCAGTGCATCCCACTGGGTCACCGCCAGCAGTGCGACGACGACCATGGAGACGGAGATGTAGAAGAACTTGTCGTCGAGTGACGAGACTGCCGCCTGCGCCGGAGTGAAATAGCCGACGACATACTTCAACGACGACATCATCATCGTGATGAAGATCGTCGTGGAGAATAGGGCGGCGCCGATAACCGCCAGCAGGTGAGAGCGATCGGCCTCCGGTGAGATCAGGTCATTTTCAAGGAATCGCCGCAGGAAGTGGCGAGTAAGGATCGAATGGACCGTGCGGCTCGGCATGATGCGTCACGCGCCCAGCGCTGCGGCGTCAGCCAGGTCGCGCGCGACGACTTCAGGATCGATACGCATCACCAGTTTGGAAAACACCCCTTCCAGACTGCTTTTCGACATCAACGCCTGCAATCGATCGACTGAATCGTCCGCGACCACCACGCCTTCGTGAAGAACGATGACGCGCGTGCAGACACGCTCGACAACTTCAAGGATGTGAGAGCTGTAGAGAACAGCCTTGCCGCGGGCAGCGAGGGTGCGGACCAGGTGGCGCAGGACCAATGTCGTCGTTACGTCGAGACCGGACTCGGGTTCGTCGAACAGGATGACCGATGGGTCGTGAAGCAGCGCCGCGGTAATCAGCACCTTCTGTCGCATGCCCTTTGAGTACGAGGCGATTGCCTGGTCGGCAGCCTGAAGAATGCCGAACAAGTCGAGAAACCGGTCGATCTTTTCCGTCAGCAGCGCCTCAGGGATCTCGCGCAGCCGGCCGATCAGTTCCAGATACTCACGGCCCGACAGGAAGGGATAGAGGAACGCTTCTTCCTGGATGAAGCCCAATTCGTGACGGTAGCCAATGGGATCGAGGTGGATGTCCCGGCCGCCGTATTCGACACGGCCCGCTGAGGGAACCAGCAGGCCGGCGAGCATTTTTGCCGTCGTCGTCTTGCCGGACCCATTCGGGCCGAGATACCCGACGATCTCGCCAGGTTGAATCGTGAAGTCGACGTCCTTCACGACGGCAATACCCGAGAAGCGCTTCGTCAGTTGCCGGGCGCGAAGCTCGGACATGGCTACGGCTCGGTAGACGTGTTTCGCGATTCCCGCTCGGGCCAATAGCAGACGATCGCGGGAGCGAGCGACAGCATGATGACCGCAATACCGAGAAGGGTGAGCGTGCCCGACGGCACGATCGTTCCCTTTGGCAGGCCGAGGAGGAAGAAGAAGCTGTAATAGCAGATCGGGATCAGCACGAGACTGGCAAACGTTCCGATCGCGCCACTGTTCAGCGCATCGTCTCGGAACGCCCCGAAGAGGGCGCTGATCACCGCGACGTGCGGAGCAAACTTGACCATTCCCGATGCATGCGCATCGAACTCGAAATCGGCCAGGGCCGGCTCGACGATCAGTTGGTACGAGCGGTCGGTGAGAAAGCGTTCGGAGATGGCGGTGATCGCGGCGACGAATGTCACGGAATGCCTCCTCGAGCCGGTCAGGCTCGCGCCTCGGCGGGTCGAAGCGCGAGTGCTTCGCGCAACAGTTGATAGGCGTCGTGCACTTTCAGGCCGTACTCGGTGGCGCGATACAGCCGCCGCGGCAGCCCAATCGCGCCCGGCGGACGTTCTTCCTGGCGCGATTCCACGAAGCCTTTAGACTCCATCCGCGCCAGAGTGACGTAAACCGACCCGCGCTTGAGTTTTCCCTTGGAGGATTCAACCAGCTGGAGGCCGTAACGCTCGCGGCCGCGGAGCAGCTCAACGATCAGCGACTCCGTGGCGGACATTGACGGTAGGCGTGATTCAGCCATGGGACAGCGATCTTACACGTTGTAAGAGCGATGTCAATGGGGGTGGCGACGGACCACCGCCTGCGGGCGAGGGGCCGCGGCGACGGGAGGCGGACGGCGGTGGGACCGGCTGCGGGCGACGTTGGTGTTGACAGCCGACACCAACCGCGCTTAGTGTCGGTAGCCGACACCATGGCGCGACACCCGATACCCGACCTGCTTCCCGGCACGCTTGATCTGCTGATCCTCCGGACGCTGCAGACACAGCCGCTTCATGGCTGGGCGATCTCGGAGCGGATCCAGCAAATCTCCGAAGACGTGCTCCAGATCAACCAGGGCTCCCTGTACCCGGCGCTGCACCGCCTCGAACATCAGGGCTGGATCGAGGCCGAGTGGGCAGTGTCGGAGCTCGGTCGCCGCGCGAAGTACTACCGGCTCACCACCGCCGGAAAGAAGCAGTTGGCGATCGAGACCGGTGAATGGGAACGAATGGCCGCAGCAATCGGCCGCGTCATGAGGCTGGCGTAAGGCCATGACGCTGCGCGATCTCGGCTTGCGGCTGCGGGCTCTGATTCGACCGGCTCGGGCGGAGCGCGATCTCGATGACGAGCTCGCGTTTCATATCGAATGCGAAACCGAAAAGCTGGTGGCGATCGGCATCAGCCGCAGTGACGCGCGGGCGCGCGCGTTAGCCCGATTCGGGTCACGCACTGTGGTTGCTGACGAATGCCGCGATGTGCGCGGCATCGGTGTAGTGGAGAGCCTCGTCTCGGATCTCGGTTACGCCTGGCGCACGTTCAAGCGCGCCCCGCTCACCGCCATGACGATCGTCGCGACAATCGCGGTCGGTTTGGGCGTGGCCACGACGGCCTTCTCGATCTTCAACGCGCTGTTCCTGCGCGTCGATGCGGTGCATGACCCGGATCGATTGTTCGAGCTCAGGCGGCCGGTGAACGCCCGCGCGTGGATGCCGTTTACAGCAACGGAATATCGCGCGCTGGAGAGTGAGACCGATGTCTTCGCCGCTCTGACGGCAACGAAGGCCGGCACGCTGCTCGTGCGCAGCGACGGACGCCTGTTGCGAGGGACGCTGGTCAGCGGGAACTTTTTTCAGGTGCTCGGTGTGACGGTGGCGGAAGGACGCTCGTTGATGCCGATCGACGATCAACCCGGTGCGTTGCCGGTGGTCGTGCTTAGCGATCAGGGGTGGCAAACGCTATTTGCACGGGACCGCGGCGCGATTGGTCGTCGGATTCGTATCAATGGCATTGATGCCGAGGTTGTCGGCGTCATGCCGGCGGCGTTTTTCGGACTCGATGCCGCGCCGCCGGACTTCTGGGCACCTCTGGCGAGCGCAGGACGGTTGCGGCCGGCTGACGCGGGTCGCGAAGCCGCGCTGACCGTCAACGTCATGGGCCGTCTGCGGCCGGAAGTGACCAAAAGCGCCGCATTGGCTGCGTTGCGCGTGTGGGCGGCGGGCCCCGGTTTCAAGCGCGCCGGGCGGGTCGGCCCGCTCACGATCGTGCTGCGGCCTGCGACCGGCGTCACCTCCGAGGTGATCGATGCGCTGCCGGCATTCGCGGCGATCTTCGTGGCCTTCTGGCTCGTCCTGTTGATCGGGTGCGCCAACGTGGCAAATCTGCTGTTGGCGCGAGGGCTGATGCGTCAGCAGGAGATTGGCGTGCGATTGTCGCTCGGGGCGTCGCGGCGCCGGCTCGTTCGGCAACTGCTAACTGAGAATCTTGTTCTCGCGTTGGCGGCGGCGGTCTGCGCGTACCCGTTCGCACGACTCCTCATGGAAGCGGTGGTGTTCGGAATAGCGACGTATTCACCACCGGAGATGCGCGAGCAGGTTCATGTCGCGATCCCCGGCTTCGATTGGCACGTGCTTCTGTTCCTCGCGATCAGTGCGGCGATCACCACCGCGTTGTTCGGTATTGTTCCGGCACTGCATGCATCTCGAGTCGAGCCCATGCGCATCATTCAGGGTGAAATCGCTCCGCAGCTGTCGCGTTCACGTGCACGACACGTCCTCATCGCGGCGCAGGTGGCGGCCTCCGCGCTTCTTTTGATTGCGGCCGCAACGTTCCTCCGCAGCGCATTCAGCGCCGCCGATGTCGATCCCGCCTTGCGCACGGACAACGCAGTAGTGGTGTCGGTAGCCACCGAATCCCGCCGTACGGCGCTTCTGCACGCGCTGGCCAGCGATCCCGACGTCACCCAGATCGCCGCGGCATCTCGCGCTGACGAGTACCGGACGACGATGGCGCAGGCGGCGTCGACGGGAATCCGCACCGGCTTCTTGTATCGCATCGCCTCGCGCGAGTTCTTCGATGTGATTGGCATCCCCGTCATTCGCGGCCGTGGATTCGCGTCGTCGGAACGCAGCGTCGATGCCGGCGTCGCCCTGGTGTCAGAACGGGCGGCCCAGCGCCTGTGGCGAGACCGCGAGCCGATCGGACAAAGTCTGCGCCTCTCGATCGACTCCGGCCAGATGCGCACGGTGACTGTCGTCGGCATCGTACACATTCCGCTACTACCGGTAAGCGACTCAGGTCTGGACGCCGATCTGTATCTGCCGGCAGCTCTCGAGACTCCCGGAACCGAGTTCAACCTGCGCGTCCGCGACGACCCGTTTCGATCGAGAGCCCGCCTGATCGAACGGTTGACCGCGGTAGATCCGGCGCTCGGGGCAGTGACGACGCTGCGCACGATGGTTGGCGCAACGGCATTCGCCATGCGGGCGCTGTTCGCCATCGGCCTGGCGCTCGGCGGAATCGCGCTGTTTCTGACGGTGTCGGGGCTGTTCAGCGTGCTCTCGTATGTGGTCGAGAAGCGCTCCAGGGAGATCGGGGTCCGGATGGCGCTTGGAGCTTCCGCGGCGCGCGTGGTGCGTCTGGTGTTGATCGAGTCCGGAGTCCCTGTCGGGCTTGGACTGATCACCGGTGCTCTGCTGGCTGCTGGCATTGCTGGTGCGTTGATTGCCACGCCGCTTGGCGCGGAAATTGGCACGGTCGTCAGGGTTTTCGATCCTGCGGCGTACGCCGCGAGCCTGATAGTGATCGTGCTCGCGTGCAGCTTTGCCGCATCGATTCCGGCGCTCCGCGCCGTGCGGATCGATCCGTGTGTGATGCTGCGGAAGGACCAGTGACTTTTAACTTTTAACTTTTACTTTTAACTTTTTACTTCTGACTTTCGACTTTCAAAGGCATCCGCCTGTTCGTGGGCGTGATACGACGAGCGGACGAGTGGGCCTGACTCGACATGCACGAAGCCGCGTGCGAGCGCCTCGCGTTTGAGGTCGGCGAATTCGTCGGGGTGGTAGTAGCGCGTCATCGGCGCGTGCTGCGCGGACGGTCGAAGGTACTGACCAATGGTGAGGATCGACGTGCCGACCTGCCGCAGGTCCTCAAACACGCGGAGGATCTCTTGACGTTCTTCGCCGAGGCCGACCATGATGCCGGTCTTGGTCGCGATGTCGGGCCGATAGCGACGCGATCGATCGAGCAGTTCGAGCGTGCGCTGATATTTGCCGCCTGACCGCACTCTCCGATACAGGCGCGGCACCGTCTCCGTGTTGTGATTCAGCACGTCGGGACCAGCGTCGAGCACCGTGCGCAGCGACGACTCGGCGCCCTGAAAATCAGGAATCAGCACTTCGATCCGGCACGACGGGACACGCTCACGCGTGAGCCGGATCGTGTCGGCAAAAATCGACGCGCCGCCGTCCTTCAGGTCGTCGCGATCGACTGACGTGATGACTGCGTACTGCAGCTGCATGCGCGCAACCGCTTCGGCTACACGTGCAGGTTCGGCTGTGTCGAGTTCAGTCGGTTTGCCGTGGGCCACCGCGCAATACGCACAGGCGCGCGTGCACACGTCGCCGAGAATCATGAAGGTCGCCGTGCCGTGGTGCCAGCACTCGCCGATGTTCGGGCAGCGCGCGTCCTCGCACACCGTGTTCAGGCGGAGGTCCTGCATGATCCCCTTGAGCCGCAAATAATTCGGCGATCCAGGGGCACGGACCTTGAGCCACTCGGGCTTTGGCTGGCGCGAGCCGATGAAAGACAGTGGCGCGACGGACACTCTGCTCAGTGTAATTGACGAATTGACGAATTGACGAATTGACGAATTGGACCGGGCACCGACCTACGAATCGACGACTTTGATCTGCGATTTCGGCCCGTTTCTGCGGCGTTGCGCCGCGTTTGCTTTCGCCGTCATTTGTGACTGGTTGAATATCGCCCACAGCTGTAAGGCTTCGTCGAGTAGCGGAAGCACGTCATCGGCGGGGCAGAGATTCGCTGCGCGAATCAGTTTCAGCCAATAAAAGGATTCATCCGCCTCTTCGACCACTATTCCAATCTTGTTGACAAAGTCGGCTGGTGATCGCGCTCGACAAGCAGCGTGGTAGTTGGCGCCAACACGAGTGCCTGATCGGAATAATTGATCGGATAATTCGCGGCCTGCCCAAGTCCTTCGAAGCACGCGGGAGAATGCGATGACGTTGAGCGCGAACTGGAACGTTCGCTTCTTGAGCGCTTCGGCTTGAGCATTCATGATCTGAGTCCGTGCAGGAGGAGTGCCGATGCGCTTTTCAAGCAATTTGGTCTATCTTCTGGGTACGCATCGCAACTTGTGCGATCGGACAGGTCGTGCCGGATCGCAGATTCCTCAATGCGTCGATTTGCCAATTCGTCAATTCGTCAATTCGTCAATTCGTCAATTCGTCAATTCGTCAATCTCATATGCAGAAGCTCTCCATCACCTGGCTTGGTCACTCCACCTTCATTCTTCGCACTCCCGGCGGCAAACGCGTCCTGTTCGATCCCTGGCTCTCGAGCAATCCGTCGTGTCCGGACTCGATGAAGAAGCCGCCGAAGGTCGATCTGATCCTCGCGTCACACGGCCATTTTGATCACATCGAGGACCTGATTGGCTGCGCGCGCGAGAGCAATGCCACCGTCGTCGGCATCTTCGAGCTGTGCGACTGGCTGGGACGCAAGGGGATCCAGAACGTCTCGCCGATGAACAAGGGTGGCTCGCAAGAGGTGGCGGGCCTGCGCATCACGATGACGGATGCGCGCCACAGCAGCGGCTACGTGGACAACGGCCAGATGGTCTACATGGGCGAGCCGGCCGGCTACGTTGTGCGACTCGAGGATGGACGATCGATCTACTTTGCCGGCGACACCTGTCTGTTCGGGGACATGCGCTTGATTGGCGAGTTGTACAAGCCCGAGATCGCGTTTTTGCCGATTGGCGATCGCTTCACCATGGATCCGGCCGCGGCGGCCAAGGCGTGCGAGTTCCTCGGTGTGCGCCAGGTGGTGCCGATGCACTGGGGAACATTTCCGCTGCTGACAGGGACGCCTGCCGATTTGAAGAAAGCTCTCGGAGCGCGCGCGACCGAAGTACTCGAGCTCAAGCCAGGCGAGACAGCGGAGTAGTGGGATGGCGTCAGCGACGTGTACGAGAGACGCGGTTCAACGCAGAGCCGCGGAATCGCGGAGAAGATAGTGGCAAAACCCCTCCGCGTCTTCGTGGCTCCGCGTTAAAGCCGCGCCTCCTTGTCGCTCACCGCGCCTGAAGCACCCGCTGCGCTGGTGGCTGCCTGCTCCCGCAGCTTGAACCGCTGAACCTTCCCGGTGGCGGTGGTCGGCAGGGCATCGACGAATTCCACCCATCGCGGCCGCTTGTACTCGGCAAGCCTGCGGCGCGCAAACTGCTGAATGTCCGTCGCCAGCTCTGGCGACGGCGCTGTCCCAGGCCGTGGCACGACGTACGCGGCCGGCTTGATCAGTCCGTCCTGATCCGATCGTCCGACCACGCCGCACGACAGAATCGCGGGGTGCTCGAGCAATGTGTGCTCGAGTTCGGTGGGGCTCACCCAAATGCCGCCAACCTTCAACATGTCGTCCGAGCGTCCAGCAAACCAGTAGTAGCCGTCATCGTCCTGATAGTAGTGATCGCCAGTTCGTATCCAGTGACCATCGATGGTTTCCTTCGTTAATGCGTGTCGGTTCCAGTACAACGCGCAGGTCGAGTCACCTTTGATCCACAGGCTTCCCACCTCGCCGCGCGACACCGCAACACCCTCGTCGTCAAGGAGTTTGGCCTCGTAGCCGTCAACGGGGAGGCCGCTCGAGCCCGGCCGTGCGGATCCGCGCCGGTTTGAGATGAAGATGTGCAGCACCTCGGTGGAACCGATGCCGTCGAGAATCTCGACACCGAATCGGTCGCGGAAACGGTTGAAGATCGCCGGCGGCAGCGCTTCGCCGGCGGATACGGCCGACCGGATGCTCGAGAGATCGAACTCTCGACCGTCGCCGTGGCAGGCGAGCATCATCGCGTAATGCGTCGGTACGGAGAAGAACAGCGTCGGTCGAAAGCGTTCGATCAATCGGTAAACGATCTCCGGTGTGACCGCGCCTGGCCACAGGATGCAGGTCGCACCCACAGCGAGCGGGAAGTACATCGCGTTCCCCAGACCGTACGCAAAAAACAGCTTCGCGACGCTGTAACAGCGATCGGAGGGACCGATGTCGAGGACGCCGCGTGCATAGGCGTCGGCGCACACGACCATGTCGTGCTGCAGATGGACGCAGGCTTTGGGATGACCGGTGCTGCCCGACGAATACAACCAGAACGCTGGCGCATCGCAGCTGGTTGGTGCGGCATCCAGACGAGATGATGCGTCGCCAACCAATTCGTCGAAGTCCAGAACTCCGTCCACGCCGCGGCCACCAACAACCACCACGTGTCGAACCCATGGAGAACGAGGCAGGGCTTCGGCAATCTTTGGGCACAGCGCCGCCGTGGCGATGACCACGCCTGCTCGCGAATCGCGCAGGACAAACTCATAATCGGCCGACGTCCACAACGTGTTGAGGGGGATGGGCACCGCGCCGATCTTGATGGCGGCGAAGAACGCAAACACCATCTCCGGCCCGTCCAGCATCAGCAGGACCACGCGTTCTTCGGGACGAACGTCCAGGACGTTGCGCAGCGCGTTGCCCGTCCGGTTGGTCTGTTCGTGCAGCTCCGCGTAGGTCACGCGGCGGTCTTCACACTCGATGGCGACGGAGTGCTGGCGCCCCTCGGCGATGTGCCGGTCGATGAAATAGGTGGCAGCGTTGAAGGTCTCTTCCAACCGGCGCAATCTACACCAGTCGCGACAGTAGTGGCGTGTAGACTAGGCGGTAACGCCACGTCATGGAGACCTCAGCGGTTGCGCCATCTTTGACGTTCGATACCGACCCGTCCCGATACCAGCACTGGAAGCTGACCTATGACGGCCCGATCGCGACGCTGGGGATGGACGTCCGTGAAGATGCGGGCCTTCGTGACGACTACCGCCTCAAACTCAATTCCTACGACCTGGGCGTCGACATCGAGCTCGCGGACGCGGTTCTGCGCATCCGATTCGAACATCCCGAGGTGCGCGCCGTCGTCATCACCAGTCTGAAGGAACGCGTCTTCTGTGCCGGCGCGAACATCTTCATGCTGGGTGGATCGAGTCACGGCTTCAAGGTGAACTTCTGCAAGTTCACCAACGAGACGCGTCTGGCGATCGAAGATGCGAGCGCCAACTCGGGCATCAAGTTCGTGGCGGCGATCAACGGCATCTGCGCCGGCGGCGGCTACGAGCTGGCTCTGGCGTGCGACGAGATCCTGCTGGTAGACGACGGGAACACGGCGGTGAGCCTGCCCGAGACGCCACTGCTTGGCGTACTACCCGGCACCGGCGGTCTCACCCGTGTCGTTGACAAACGCAAAGTGCGGCGGGATCTCGCCGACGTGTTCAGCACCGTCGCCGAGGGTGTGAAAGGAAAGCGTGCGGTCGAATGGCGGCTGGTTGACGCGGTGATTCCGAAGAGCGGGTTCAGCCAGGCGGTAGCGCAGCGTGCGGCCGCACTCGCAGCGACTTCGGATCGACCCGCGCAGGCGAACGGAATCGAACTTCGGCCGCTCAATCCGCGCATTACGGGCGACAGCATCGCCTACAGTGCCGTATCGCTGACGATTGACCGGGACAGACGTACCGCCGAACTGGAGCTGCGGGCGCCCGACGCAGCGGAGCCAGATACGCCCGACCACATTGTCGCTACCGGTGATCAATTCTGGCCGCTTCGCGCCTTCCGCGAACTCGATGACGCGCTGCTGCACTTGCGGTTCAACGAGTCGGAAATCGGAACCGTGATCGTCAAGGCGACCGGCGACGTCGCCCAGGTCGTGGCCGTCGATCGGACACTGGACCGTCAGCGCGATCACTGGTTTGTTCGGGAAGTCATCCACTTCATCAAACGCACGCTGAAACGGCTCGACCTGACGTCGCGCAGTTTCTTTGCACTGATCGAGCCCGACAACGTGTTCTCCGGCACATTGTTCGAGCTCGCGCTCGCCTGCGATCGCGCCTACATGCTCGACCATCCTGATCGGGCCAACACGATCGGTCTTTCAGCCATGAATCGCAGCTCGTACCCCATGAGTAACGGGCTCACGCGGCTGCAGACGCGCTTTCTCGGCGAGCCGGGAAAGGTGTTGGAGGCGCTGGCTCACGAAGGTCCGTTCGATCCGCAGGAGGCGCTTGCCGCGGGACTGATTTCGTTCGCCCCGGACGATCTTGACTGGGACGACGAGGTGCGGCTGGCGCTCGAGGAGCGCGCGGCGTTGTCGCCGGACGCGTTGACTGGCATGGAAGCAAACCTGCGGTTTGCGGGGCCCGAGACGCTGGAGACGAAGATCTTCGGTCGCCTGAGCGCGTGGCAGAACTGGATCTTCCAGCGGCCGAATGCCGTCGGCGAACATGGCGCGTTGAAAGCCTACGGCCGGGAGGGTCGCCCTGAATTCGACTGGAAACGGACGTAAGGGAGAGATTGACGAATTGACGAATTTACGGATTTACGAAATGCCGTGCGCAATCGAAATTCGTCGATTCGTCGATTCGTCAATTCGTAAATCTCATGATTAGTAACGAACGTATTCCGAACAACGTCGACCTGGGCAGCAACAAGCGCCTGCAACGCGCGCTCGAATACTGGCAGCCGAAGTATCTGCAGTGGTGGCGCGAGATGGGCCCGCAAGGCTTCCAGGACTACCACCAGATCTATCTGCGCACGGCGATCAGCGTTGACCCGAAAGGCTGGGCGCACTTCGAATACGTCAAGCTGCCGGACTATCGCTGGGGCATTTTTCTCGCCGAGCCGACGGCAGATCGGCGCATCGGGTTCGGCCAGTTCAAGGGGCAGCCGGCGTGGCAGGAGGTGCCGGGCGAATTTCGCAATCAGCTGCGCCGGCTGATCGTTACGCAGGGAGATACCGAGCCCGCCAGCGTCGAGCAGCAGCGCTTGCTCGGGCAGCACTGCCCGAGCATGTATGACCTGCGCAACCTGTTTCAGGTCAACGTCGAGGAAGGCCGCCACCTCTGGGCGATGGTGTATCTGCTGCACTCGTACTTCGGCCGTGATGGACGAGATGAGGCCGAGGAACTGCTCGAGCGGCAAAGCGGCAATCGCGATAAGCCGCGGATGCTCGAGGCGTTCAACACACCGATCGAAACCTGGCTCGACTTCTTCGCCTTCACGATGTTTACCGACCGCGATGGCAAGTCGCAGCTCCTGTCGCTCTCCGAAAGCTCACTCGATCCGCTGTCACGGACCACCCGGTTCATGCTGACCGAGGAATCGCACCACATGTTCGTCGGCGACACGGGGCTGGGCCGGATCATCGATCGCACGTGCGAGTTGATGAAGCAGGCCGGGTTCTCCGAGGACGTCCGTCGTGTCGGCGGCATCGACCTGCCGATGATCCAGCGGCACATCAACTTCTGGTTCAGCCAAAGTCTGGACCTACACGGCAGTGAGGTATCGAGCAACGCGGCCAGCTATTTCACCAACGGTCTCAAGGGCCGCGCCGAGGAAGAGAAGCACGCAGACGACCATGTCCTTGCCCACGAGGTCTACGTGCTCGATGCGCTCGACGAGCACGGTCGGCCGATGCGGCGGGAAGTGCCGATGCGCAATGCCCTCAACGAGGTGCTGCGAGATTGGTACGTCGACGACTGTCGCAGCGGGATCGACCGCTGGAACAAGAAGATCGAATCACACGGCGTCGACTTCCGCTTCTCGCTGCCGGACCGGAAGTTCAACCGTCAGATCGGCGTGTTCGCCGGCGTACGGTTCGATCCCTCGGGTCGACCGATGGGGGAAGAAGAGTGGCAGCGCCGCCGATCGGAGTGGCTGCCGACCACGGCGGATACCGACTATCTCAAGAGCCTGCAGGCGACTCCCGTGTACGAGCCAGGGAAGTTCGCCAACTACATCGCGCCGCCGCTGCGCGGCATCAATCAGAAGCCGATCGATTTCGAATACGTCAGAACTGAATCGTGAATGGCGAATCGTGAATCGTGAATGGCGGCACAGAGCCCGGACGTGGTGCCCGCCTTCACGCGGACCATTCACGATTCACAATGAAGAATCACGATTCCTACTGAACGACGATCGTCGCGTGCCAGAGCACATTGTCCGGATCGTTGTGGTCGTGCATCCCGCACGACCGCGCGGTGGTCAGGTTCTGCGACGTGCGGTTCTGACCCGCGACCAGGACGCCGACGTTCAGCGCTGGACAATTGGTGTGTTCGGGGTGTGGATCCGAGTTCATGTCGTGTGTGCGCGAGTCGTTGTTGACGATCGTGACCCGCGACCCCACGGGTATCGTTGCCGTCTTCGGCGAAATGCCGCTGGAGGTGATGGTCAGCGTAGCGCCAATCGTGCCGTCATTGCCTCCGCCCGATGGCGAGGAGGGGCTGCTGCCGCAGCCAGTCATGGTGAACGCGATGATGGAAACCAGGAGGGTCCGCCTGAAGGCGGGTTCCACGATGAGGAGAACAGGACGACCCAAGCTCATTAAAAGAATTTCCTCGAGATATTGAAACCCAGAAAGAGATCATCGTTCGATACGCCACCGCGCGCAATCTGACCCGGTGTGGTGCCGAAGCCGTTCGAGAAGTTCAACTGAAACGAGTGCCCACCCGCTCGCTTCTCGATCGCGAAGGCGTACTGGTTGGCACCGGGCGTGTAGGCCGCACGTGGCACCACCTCGCCGACCACATAGACGCTTGGTCGAACCCGCAGTCGCGCACCAATGCCCAGCATGAACGTGTGGTCGTCCTCGCCGATTCCATCATTCGGGTTCGAGTTGCCAACCCACATCGGGTCGAGATACACGGCTCCGGCGCTACCAAGCTCGCGCGACACGGCGAAGCCGAGCGTCGGTGTGTATCGGTCGCGGAAGTTGTTCGTACCGTCGATGGACGCGAGCACGTTGATGCCGAGCGGATGGCCGCTGCGCTGATTCCAGACGTTGTACTCGCTGAACAGGTTGATGGTCCGGTCGTTCGTGCGATGGAGGCCGACCTGCAGCCCGCGCATCAGGCCGAACCGGTATTCGAGGCCGATCACCGCGCCGGCATCGACTCCGAAGAGCGTTTCCGCCTGATGTCCGAAATCACCCTGGGTGAGCGATTGCGTGAACCGATGTGTCACGCGGAACGCGCTGCGGAACTTGGGCAGCCGCAATGTCGTGGGCAGCGTGATCACCGTGAAATCCGGCTGCGAGACGTTGATGTCGCGGTCCGGGTCGTCATCGGTCGGCGGCGGGGCCGCTGCCGCAGGGCTCTGCGCCGAGACCGGGGTCGCAGCGACGAGCGATATCAGGAGCGTCGCGATGACGCCGATCCGTTGCCAGCTCACTTCTCGCCTCCGTCCTCCGGGGCGACCACCACCAGCATGCCCCGCATGTTGTCGTGATCGTCGCCGCAGTACTCCGAGCACAGGATCGGAAATCGTCCGGCCTCTTTGGCGGTGAAGTTGATCGTGACCGCCTCGCCGCCGCGCGGAATCATCTTGTTCACTTTCAATTTCTTGACTTCGAAACCGTGCACGCCATCGGCTGAATGGATCATCAGACGGACCGGTTCGCCGACGGCGACTTCGATTTCCGCGGGCTCGAATGTGAACCGCCGCGCCGTGATCTCGATGACGCGCGGCTCGGGTGGCGGGGCCGCCATCAGCGCCGACGCTTCAAGTGTTAAGAGCGTTGCGGTGGCAACGCGTACGGATTGAAGGACTCGAAAGACAGTCATGAGGCGTAGGTGCAGTCAGCAAGCCCGGTGCCGGTGCAGCATCGGCGGCACGCGCGAAAACGCAGGCCAAACACGGTACAGGCGCGTGAGGGCAGTTTACCGGGTCGGTAACTCCGGACGAAACCCGAATAAGTCCGCACGGTCCGCCTGAAGGCGGACACCGCGATCCACCTCAAGACGGACACCACGATCAATCAATCGATTCGGTACTTGGCGAGGTAGTAGCTGAGGGCGCGCTGGCTGATCCCCATCAGTTCGGCCGCATCCTTCTTGACGCCGCCCGCCTGATCGAGCGCGCGGCGGATCGTTTCCTTCTCGACCCACTCCAGATTCTGATGCAGTCGCAACGAGGGCAGTCCGCTCGCGGCCGATGATGTGGCGCCGACCAGCGAGATTGACGCCATCGTCATCACGGGACCCGTCGACAGGACAACGGCGCGCTCGATCGTGTTTTCCAGCTCGCGAACGTTTCCCGGCCAGTCGTAGCGGTGAAGCACTTCGGTGACTTCGGGCTCGACGCGATCGACCCGTTTGCCAGTCCGCTGCCGATGCTTCTCGACGAAGTGGTCAACGAGAATCGGAATATCCTCGCGCCGCTCACGCAGCGGCGGAATATCGATCGGGATGACGTTGAGCCGGTAATAGAGATCCTCCTGGAATTTGCCGTCGCTGACCATCTGCTTCAAATCGCGGTTGGTGGCAGCGATCACTCGCACGTCGACCTTCTGCGTGCGTTCAGCCCCGAGCGGCTCGAACTCCCGCTCCTGCAGCACTCGCAGCAGCTTGGCCTGGATGGCCGTGGTCAGCGTTCCGATCTCGTCGAGGAAGATCGACCCGCCATCGGCAAGCGCGAACTTGCCGCGCTTGGTCATCGTGGCTCCAGTAAACGCGCCACGGACGTGGCCAAACAGCTCTGATTCCAGCAGCGTCTCAGGGATGGCAGCGCAGTTCACCTTGATCAGCGGCATGTCCCGCTGCGCGCTGCGGTGATGAATGGCGCGCGCGACCATTTCCTTGCCGGTTCCCGTTTCACCCGTGACCAGCACGGTGCTCTTGGTTTGGGCTACCAGCTCGGCGCGCTGCAAGACGTCCTGCATCGCGCGACTGCGGCCGACGATTCCGTAGTGATTGAATTCGGCGTCGCGTTCGCTGAGCAGGTACTGCTTCTCGGTCTGCAGGCGCTGGCTGCGGACCGCGCGCCGGGCAAGAGCGAGCAGCTCATCGACCTCGAAGGGCTTTTCGAGAAAGTCCTCGACGCCGAGCTTGAACGCCTCGCGAACGATCTGCGTGGACCCATGCGCGGTCATCATGACCATCTGCGGGCGCTCAGGCTCGGGTAGCGTCGATGACACCTCACGGATCAAATCGAGGCCGCTGAGACCTGGCATCACGTTGTCGATCACCACTAGATCGAACTGCCGCTCCGACAGATGGCGCTGGGCTTCGCGAGCGCTCGAAGCCTCGACGACATCGTGCCCTTCGTCGCGCAAGGCCCGTCCGAGCCGCTTCAGGATCTTCTCCTCGTCGTCGGCGAGCAGGATCGAGCCGCGAAACGCTGTCGCGGTCATGCGGAGGCTCCGGGAGCGATGAACGGCAGGTCAATAGAAATTTCGGTGCCCGAACCGGGGACGCTGCGGACCAGAATGCTGCCGCCCAGGCCCTCGATGATGTTGCGGGAAATGGGCAACCCAAGCCCGGTGCCTGCCCGTCGGGTCGTGAAGTACGGATCGAATATGTGCGCCATGTCGTCGGCTGCGATGCCGGTCCCCTGATCCTGAATCGTCACGCTCACCCGATCGCCGCGCCGTTGCGTGGTGACGATGACCGCTGGCGGAGCCGCGACGGCAAGCGCGACCGAACCGCTGGTCTGATTCGTCGCCACCGCTTCGACGGCGTGGCGGGCGTTCACGAGGATGTTGACGAGCGCGGTCCGCAATCGCTCCGCGTCCGTCACCACCGTCGGAAGGGTGACGTCGAACTCGAGCTGCACCGCCTCGCGAGGTGCGCCGGTCCATGCCGCCGCGACCGAATCCCGGCAGATGTCGTTCAGGTCAGCCTCGGCCAGTTCAAAACGAATCGGTCTGGCAAAGTCGAGCACCTCGGAGACCAGACGATTGAGCCGGCGAATCTCGCCGTCGATGTCGGCGATCGCTTCGCGCCACTCGCCGTCGCTGAGGTCGCGGCGTCTTAGTGTCGACAGCGTCGCGCTGATGATCATCAGCGGGTTGCGAATCTCGTGGGCGACGACGGTTGACAGGCGACCGAGAGACGACAAGCGGTCCCGTTGTGCGGCCTCCTGCTGGAAACGGCTGATTGACTCGGTGAGGGTGTTGAAGCTGGTCGCCAGCACTTGCGCGTCCTCATCGTCCCAGGCACGACTTCTCAGGACGACTTTTCGGGTAAGGTCACCAGTCGCGGCGACGTGACGCATCGCCCCCGTCACCGCGGCGAGCGGCCGCGTCATCGTACGGGCCACGGCATAGCTGAGGATCGTCGCGAGCAGCACCGTCAGGATCAACGCACCGACCAGACCGTAGCGAACCGTGGTGAGAAAGCGAAGTCGCTCGGTCCGCGATCGGAGCGTGATCACCACCGGATGTGGGCCCGAATCGGGTGAGCCGAGGTTTGGCTGGATCGCACGCGACAGGGCGAGAAATTCTTCATCGCCCAGCGTGACGCGGGCGATGCCGCGACTGTCGATGATGCCAGCGAGCGGTTGATTCGCCGAGTCCGGGAGGGACGCGGCCAGGATCCGACCGTCGGCGCCGAACGCGATTTCGCTGCCCGTTCCCGCCCGAAGCCGTGCGGCCAGCTTGTCGTCGAGAAAGAACCCGACGAACACGCGACCCATGACGTCGGGTGGATCACCCTTGACGAAACCGCGTTGAAAGATCGGCACGCTGACGACATGCAGGAGACCGCGGCTATCCGCGACAAACCGAGAGAATGCGTCGATCGACCCCTGGCCTTGCGCCGGGTCGATAGCCGAAACGCCAGTGCCGGCCGCCGCCAGCATCCGTCCGTCGCGAGAAGACACGACGAACAGGTCCGGCGTCGGCGCCATTTGTTTGAGGTAATCGTCGACCAGTGGCTGCACCGTCGGTGGATCGCCGGTATCGACGGCAGACTTCAACGTCGATGCATCGGCGACGACGCGAGCCATGGCGGTATAGAAGTCGGTGAGCTGCGAACGCTGTTGATCGACGAGGGAGGCGGCATCGGTCAGCTCGCGCTCCAGTGCGACCTCGGCCTGGCTGGTGGCCCTCGCATTGACGAAGTAGAACGCGAAGCCAAGCGACAGCACCGCGAGCAACGTGCAGGCGAGAAAGATCCGATTGGTCAGGGAGGCGACGCGCATCACGGGATGTCGAAGTCGAGATCCACGGGCCCGCCTTGGGGTGGAATCGTCACGCTGCGCGTCGCACGCGTGTTGCCTTCATACCAGGCAGCAACCGAATAGGTACCCGGCGGCAGGTTGTCAATACGATACCGACCATCCGAGTCGCTCGTCGCGAAGTACGGGTGATTGAACACGAGCACGAACGCGCTCATGTGCGAATGGATATCGCAGAACACCCGAACGACACCGGGGCGATCGAATACGACCGATTTCGACTTGCCGCGCGCATAGCGGCCGAGGTCGAACCGCTTGGTTTTCGACAGGGAAAAAACGTTGTGGTACGTGCTGTCGCTGTTTGGAAAGTCGACGACGCTGCCAACGGGTACCGCGAGCACGTGGGGAACGAACGTTTCGTTCCGTTGGTCCATCTGGGCACGGACCGGCTCACGCTCTTCGAACGCCGGACTTGGCGCGCTTTCGAGATACACCACCACGCGACGTGTGTCGGGCAGGTCCCGCGGCCCTGGAGTGCCCAGGTCGCCGATACCCGGACGACGTTCGGGCGCGGCAACGAGGCGGCGCAGTTCAACGCGGCCGCGGATCGAGCCCAGTGGACGCTGTGCCGGCACGCCGGCAACGGCGGTCAGCACGAGCGCCACCGCAAGAACGAGTTTGCGCATCCTCAAAACCAGAACATCAGTTGGGCGGCACCGAGCCGGGCCGAGGTGACGCGCCCGCCGGAGCGGTCGTTGAACTGCAGCGAGAAGCGAGCCATCAGGTTGCGCTGCAAATAATAGCCACCACCGATCTCGATGCGATCAACCGGCGCATCCCAGGCGCGGCGATGGCTGCCCGCCACCTGATTGAACGTCAGACGCTCGGCACGAACCGCGGCATAGGCGCCGGGCAGAAACGCGTACTTGCCTTCAAGACTGATGCTGGCCGCGCGAAGCGTGAGGATCGACCGTGTGTCGAACAGGGGCAGCTGCCATGAACTGCCGATGACTTCCGTGCGGATACCGACATGCCCGAGCTGGTAACTGGCATCGATGCCGGCCGCCTGCTGCGCGTAGTCGCCGGTGCCGGTTGCGCCTGCCGCGGACAGAGCCCGACGGCTGACGAATGCGCCGCGCCCGTACGACGAGCCGATCGTCAGCGCTGGTGAGGCATGCGCCACGATTCGCGCGGTGATCTGCTTGCCATCGTTGTCATCGGAGATGAGCGGACGCGACGGGGTGCCGGTGGTCACTGCTCCGGTGACGTCCAGAAACTTCCAGCCGGTGGTCACCTGCACCCCGGTGTCCCACGTGAGGCCGGCAGTCAACGGTACCCCTCGGGCGGCAGCGGTGTTGCCGATCGAGTAATTCGAGAGCCACCCGCGCGCTCGCATTCGCAGCAACTCGTCAACGTTTGCCGGCAGCGCATCAGCGCGAAGCGAGGTGAGGTACTGGTAGGCGAGCGGGTAGCCAATCAGCGGGTTGTCGCGTCCGTACGTCTGCCGCGAGAACCCACCGAATGTCGGCGGAATGCGGCCGATCTGCACGTCGAAGCGATGGTGCGGGAACGGTCGGATGCGCGCGTATAGCGCGTACGCCTCCGGCGATTCAAGATTCTCCGACCGCACGTCAGCCAGAACGGCGACGCGATCGGTCGCGCGCACCATCGCTGACACGCCAACGCGGAACTCGCGCAGCGTGCTGTGTTCGTAGTCGCTGAAATTGAAGAACCCGAGATCCTGCGGCGCAACCGCGACCGACGCGTCACCGCTGACGACGACGCGACCGGCGCCAAAGGTCACTGGTTCCGAAGGCAGCGACTGCGCCGATGCCGATGCGCTTGCGCCACACAACACCGCGACGCCGAGGACCCTGGTGAACATGACGTGCCTATCCGCCGATTATAGGGGCCGAGAGAAGGCCTCGGCAGGGGAGTTCGGGCTGATTACGAAAGCCGAGAGGAGTTACGGAACGCGAAGGACGATCAGCAAGGTCCCAGGCTCCAGCCGCTCGAGATCAACCGACGGATACGGCGAGATCAGTGTCCACGATTCCTCGACGAGCGTCCCGCGTCCTCGGACGCCGCGTGCGACGCTCGGGCGACGTGACCCGAACAGACGCGACAGCTTCCACCGATCGTACGTCCCGCCCATACCGAACGCATCCACTGGGTTTTCCTGGTGCGGAATCCACGCGCCGGGCCCCTGCGCAGAGTCCTCGACGTCCGCGCCGATGCGTGACAGCACCGCGTTCAGGCTGGCGCTGGTCGTGAACGCACGGTAGGCAGCGCGATACATGCGTGGCACGAAGAGTGCGAGATACGCAGGCGCTTCATCCCACGCCTCCGCCTTCGGCGAGGCAGGCTGTGTCACCTCCGGCTTCGGCGAGGCTGGCAAGGCGGCGGACGGCGCGGCACGCGTCAGTGTGCCCAGCAGGCAGCTCATCGCCGCCGATGACGCCCAAAATCTCCGAGTTATACTGCGCCCTTGCACGAAAGCACCCCGTTTCAGGAGCGGTAAGTGGCGTATATCATCTGCGAACCCTGCGTCGGCACGAAGGATACGGCGTGTGTCGACGTCTGCCCGGTGGACTGCATTCATCCGAGGAAGGACGAACCGGAGTTCCAGTCGGTGGACATGCTCTACATTCACCCGGACGAATGCATCGATTGCGGCGCGTGCGTTCCGGCGTGTCCCGTGGAAGCGATCTTCGCGCTCGACGAGACGCCGGAAAAGTGGAAGCAGTTCATTCCGGTCAACGCGGAGTTCTTCCAGAAGACATAGCCCCACAGGCCCACGAAAGGATCGCCATGCCCAGGTCGCTTCGGGTTCCATCGGCCGTCGCGCTGATACTTGCCGGTTTCCTCGTGGTGACCACGCGGGCCGGTGCGATTTCGAATTCCGACGCGGAACTGCAATATCAGCTGGCGAACCTGCTGTTCGATGAGACGCGGTACTGGGAGGCGCTCCAGGCGTTCGAACGGGCCAGCGAGGCGCCCGATCCGGCGCTGGCGCTGCGTGCGCTGAAAGGAAAAGTTCGCACGCAGCTGCGCGTGGCGGAATTCGTCAATGCGCGTACCGACGCGGAAAAGATCAAGACGGCGGCGCCGCGTGACGCCGAGGCGCTCGCCCTCTATGGCGACGCACTGTGGGCCTGCGGACTGTTCGACGAAGCCGATGGGGTGTATCGCGACGCGCTCGTACTGGCGCCGCAGTCGGCGCGGGCGCGATTTGGCGTTGCCCGGTCGCTCGCCACGCGGAGCAATCTCGACCAGGCGCTGACGGAAGCGCTCGGGGCCTCCGCGGTTGCGCCGCGCGACGGCGAGATTCACGCCTTGATCGCCGAGATCTACGAACGCCAGCACCAGTTCGACAAGGCGGCCAGCTCGTACACCAACTACATCAATCTGCTTCCGAACAAGGATCGCAGCGAGAAGGCGGCATGGTCGCGCGCCCAGGTCGAGTTCCTGGAAGCGTTCAAGGGGCTGACGCCAGTCGAGATCGACGAGCAGGACGCAAACATGCTGCACACGATCCCCTTCCGGCTGGTGAAGGACAAGGTCGTGGTCGAGGCAAAGGTCAATGGCGGCCCGCTGCAGGATTTCATGCTGGACACCGGCTCGGAAGAGACGGTGATCTCGCGCGGCACCGCCACGAGCCGAGGCGTCAAGGCGATCACCTACACGCTGAGCGCCGGCGTGGGTGAAGTTGGATTACGTGGCCTCGAGCTGGCGCGGATCAAGTCGCTCGATATCGGCACACTGCAGGTGCGGAACCTGCCAGTGCTCATCAAGAACCCAGCGCTGCGCGGGATTCCGAAGCGTGAAGGCGAGAGCTTCTCGCCGCTGTCGCTTGGCATGTCGATGGCGATTGACTATCAGAAGCGGATGCTGACGATTGGCAAGACGCTGCCGGCCGGCGAGCCTGACTTCCGGTTGCCGATGCGCGTGCATCGCCTGGCGATGGTTCGCGGCATGCTCAATTCGAATCACCCCCTGTACTTCGTTGTCGATACCGGCGGAGAAGTGATCTCGATCAGCGCCGATACCGCGACCGCGCTGTCACTGGCACCAACCGGCCGCAAGATTCAGCTGCGCGTCTGGGGCACGTCCGGCTGGGATCGCGAAGCGTTCCTGATGCCAGGGCAGAATCTTGATTTCGATCGCATCGAGTACCGCAACTTCCCGCTGGTCGTGCTCAATCTGCGGGCGCCGAGCGTGCTGCTCGGCTTCCAGGTTGGTGGCATCGTTGGCCACAAATTCCTGGGCAGTTACCGGGTGGCGATGGATCTCGCCAAGAGCGAGCTGCGGTTGGAGAAGTTCTGAATAGACGGTAGACGGTAGACGGTAGCTGGTAGCCGGTAGCCGAGGCGCGGAGCCTCCGCGTTCTTGCTACCAGCTACCAGCGACTAGCTACCAGCTAGAAGTCGTATCCAATCCACACCTGGAAGCGCGGCTTGCGGAACCACTCGCTGCCGGACGTCCCGTTCGCTGCACCATCCGCAAAGAACCGCAGGTCTTCCCAGTCCTTGTTCAACAGCGTCTTCCACGACCAGTCAAAGTGGATCGGGAAGCCAAGTGCGAACGTTTCCAGGCCGACGCCGTAGGACGCGCGGGCATCGACCAGTCGCAGCCCACTGACGGTCGTTGGTGTTCCTAACACCGGTGTCTGCTGACCGGTCGCGAAGTTCACGTCGTAACGGATGATCGGCGTGTAGGGATCGGTGCCGGTCGAGTACCACGTGAACGGCTGTCCCTTGAAGCGAGCGCCGCCCATGTTCGCGAAGAACACACCGCGAATGCCGCCCAGCACGCCGATCGGCGTCAGCATCGCCTCAATGAACGGGAAGCGGAGTTCGGCATTGAGGAAGGTGGACTGGTTGCCGACAAACGACAAGTAGTCGTAGCCGCGCATCTCGGAGTTGCCGCCGAAGTACATGAAGTCCGGGTTGTCGCCCCAGCTGTTGAAGCCTCGAGCGCGCAGCGCCAGCAGACCCGTGCCGCCCAGCCGCAGGTAGTAGCGGGCGTCGACGTCCGCACGCTGACGGGTGAGCGTGTTGCCGATCGGCGGCGAAACCTCATAGCCGACGCGGACGGTGTTGCCGGAGAGCGGCCCGAACTCGCGGAAGATGGTCGTCTCCTGCACGTAGTTGACGCCGAGTGGGACGTACGTGCCCGAGGTAATCAGCTGACGACCGAACTGCTGCTCCTGGTAGTTCTGTGAGTACTCCTGCAGGATCGGGTCGTTGAACGACTCGTTGTATTGCAGCACTCCGCCAAACATCTCGACGCGGCGGTATTTGTTGAACGGCCAGATGCCGAACGCCGTGCCGCCACGGATGGTCTGCGTCGCCACCGAGAGATCGCGGTCGATGATCCCCGAGAACGACGGATCGTAGAAGACGTTCTCCAGCTGTCCGTAGAAGAACTGGGTCTGCGAGTAACCCTGCAGCGCCCAGTTGAACCGCCGCGACAGGTTCAGGTAGGAGAGTGACAGCGTGCGGTACTGCGAGATCGACGCGGCGTACAGATTGAACTGCTGGTCGCCCAAAACGTCGCTGAAGGTCACCGCCGATCCGCCGAACACGTCGCCGCCGCTCGTCACGCCGACGTTCACCGGCGGGCGTCCGTCGAGGAACATGCTCTCGAACTTGCCCTTCTTCTTGATCTTCTCCTTCATCAACGTGTGCGCGAGCGGTGCCTGGAAGTCGGCAAGCACGGGACCGGGAGACCCGAAGTCGGATGACGCCGCGGTCACGATCGGGTCGCGCTTCTCCAGCGTATGCAGGCCGTACTCACCCTTGTAGTAGCTGATGAACGCGATTTTCGGTGCGGCATTGCCGTCCTTGACGACCACTGGCGAGACGTTGCCGCCGAGCGCGTCGGTGTACTCGCGCAGCTCACCGGTCCGCATGTTCAACGTCCAGATGTTGTAAATCATTCCGTTCCGCGCAACGTCCGGATCGATTGGCTGCGACGGATCGGTCGCCGTCGACGGGAACACGATGGTGTCGGCGTCGATGAACTGCGCCGACGAGTCGTCGTGGGTGCCGAAGGTCAGTTGGGTCTTCTTTCCGGTATCCAAATCGAGCCGGAACAGCTTTTCGGCCTGGCTGACTCGTGCGACGTAGATGATGTACTTGCCATCCGGCGACCACGTGGGTCCGGAATCGCCGAAGTCATCCTTGGTCAGGTTGGTGATCTGTTTCGTCTGCAGATCGAGCATGAAGATGTCGCCGGTGCCACCCTGCAGCGCCGCGAAGACGACCTTCTTGCCGTCGGGAGACATATCGGGCGATTCGGGGTTGTCGACGGTACGCATGTCGATCCGCTGCTCGATCTTTCGCGACAGCACGTTCTGGACGATCAGCGTGCGCGACTTTTCGCGCCGCACGAAGTACGCCAGCTGGTCCCCCGTAGCCGACCAGGACAGCCACGGCACCGCGTTCCACCGGGCCGGCGTGACGATGAAGTCGTAGCCGTGATCCTGGTCGAAGCCGCGTGTCAGGTTACGGATGACCGACCCGTCGTGTGCCGACACGAGCACGATGTCGTACTCGCGATCGCGGCGGTTGCCGGTCACGACCGCCAGCAGGTCGCCGGACGGTGACGGTTCAACCGTGAGCGCGTTACTGAACGACGACTTCTCGGGATCCGGTGCGAGGTCGCGGCCATAGTCCGCTGGCCGTTCCTTGTCGCGGAACGGCTTGAACCGATCTTTCAGGTATTTCTCGAACTGCTGGTCGAATTCCTCCGGCTTCAGCTTGAACGCTTCTTCGTACGCGTCCTCGCCGCCACCGATGACCGACTTGCGCAGCGCGAACAAGTACTGGCGCAAGCCTTCCTTGCCCCACTTGGCCTCGATGAACTCGAATACCGCGTGTCCGAGGTTGTAGATCATGCGCGGGTTGCTGTAGTTGCCGTAGTCGGTCAGCTTGGTGACCTTCGGCACGATGTCGGTAACCGCCGCATCCCGAACCGTCTGCATGTCGAGCGGGTTCCAGACGCCAGTCATGTAGTCCGACAGACCCTCGTTGATCCACAGCGGCGTCTCGCGACGGATCAGGGATGGCGGAATGATGTCGAACTCGAACTGGTGCGTCAGCTCGTGAACGATCAGCCGATACAGCAGGTCCGGTGGCTCGTCCATCGGCATGACGATTCGCTGCCGGATCGGCTCTGCGAACGCGCCCACGTTTTCCTGCGCCGCGCCGGGAATGACGTTCTGTTCCTGGAACTCGCTGCTCGTCTGGAACAGGATCAGCGGCACCTTGAAGGCGAGGTCGTATTTGAGCTCCGAGCTGATGTGCTGATACGCGCTCTCGGCGTAGCTGGCCATCCGTTCGAGGTGTGGCTCAATCTCGGGGTAGTAGTAGATGTTGAAGTGTTCCGTGGGGTAGATGTGCCACTCGAACTTGTCGTAGCGGACCTGATTCTTCCCGAAGTAGGGGACGTACGGCGTCTGAGCCGACATGGGGACGGTTGACAGGGTCAGAACCGCAGCCACCGCCACGGCCAGGATTGGGAGCCCGCCGCGTGTGCGGTTGCTCATGTGCGTTCTCCTTGCAGGTTGTCCTGCGTGGTCTTGACACGCGGGACGGGGTCTCCCACCTCGCGAGGTCGCGATCTTATCGCCGACACTTTCACGCTCGCAAACAGCGGACGTGGCGCGCCGAGCAAAGGACGTACCTCAGATGCGAGGAGGGAAGCGGCAGCAAAAGCACTGAATCATGACATCGACTGTGGCAGCTGTCCTCAGGCCATGTCGCCCCTGTCCCCCGCCGTATACTGCTGATGACCGCCCGAAGCGGCACGGGGAGACCTGGTCGAAAGGCGGGAATAAAGACGGCCGGAGCCGGGTTCTTGAAAGGGGGCTGAGTGCGGATGTTGCGGCGTCGCAAGCCACCAGACCCCGAGGCGTTTCGCGCGGAGGTCCTGACCTTCGTGGAGCCACTGTACGGCGCGGCCCTGCGGCTGACGCGGAATCGCGCCGACGCGGAAGATCTGGTTCAGGACACCCTGGTCAAGGCCTTCCGGTTTGCCGATCGCTTCGAGGCCGGGACCAACCTGCGCGCCTGGCTTTATACGATCCTCCACAACACGTGGCGGAATCGGCGGCGGGATGCCTCGCGCGGTAATGTTGACGTCGACAGCACACGCGTCGAGGAAGCTGCGGCGTCGCCAGACGGCCCGATGGCGTCAGAAACACCAGAACGGATCCTGCTCCGCTCGACGCTCGATGCCGATCTGCAGGCCGCGCTCGACGCGCTGCCCGAAGCGTTCCGCCAGGCCGTCTGGCTTCGCGACGTCGAGGAGTTTTCCTACGCGGAGATTGCCGGGATGCTCGATATCCCGATCGGTACGGTGATGTCGCGGATTTCGAGAGGACGGCGCCTGCTCTTCGAGCGCCTCAGCCCGGCCAGAACGGCGCCGCTGCCAGCGGCGGGCAGCGGACGATGAACGAGATGAGTGACTGTCGGCGAATCATGGAACGGCTCGCCCCGTGGGCCGACGAGTCGATGCCGCCGGATGAACGCGCGGAGCTCGAACGTCATCTCTCGCAATGCCCGCCGTGTCGTGTCGCCGCCGACGCCGAACGCGGCGGTCGCCAGGTGCTGAAGGCCTGTGCGACCCGGCTCCGCCATGAACCGGCCCCGCCGGGACTGCGCAGTCGATGTGAGGCGCTCGCCCGTGCGCAAGGAACAACGCAACGCGGTGGCTGGCTGCGTGCCATGGTTCCGGTCACGATTGTGGCGATCCTGCTGGTCTTTACCGCCTCAACTCTCTTCTCGCTCGCCACCCGCCGATCGGATACGCTGCTGGCGGCTCAGCTGACTGCCGACCACGTCAAGTGTTTCAAGATGTTCGATTCGCCGGACGCGCCTGCGGTTGATGCGCGCGCGACTGAGCAGCAACTCTCCGCCTCCTACGGCTGGAACGTGCGCGTCCCGCCATCCATGCCTGAGGCCGGCGTGCAGCTCGTCGGTGCGCGTCGATGTTTGTACGCCGACGGGAGCATTCCCCACGTGATGTATCACGTCAACGGCGAGCACGTGTCACTCTATATGCTTGAAGGCGTGACACGTCCGCCTGCTGAGGTCGTGACGCTCGGCCACCGGTCGGAAATCTGGTCGCGTGGCACGACGACCTATGTGCTCGTATCGTCGGCGTCGGCCAGCAACCTGGCTACGATCGCGAACTACATGAAATACGTAATGCAGGATTCTCACTGATGGAGCCGCAGCAACCGCAACCTCCGGACAACGAACCGCTCACCGACGCGCCACAGTCTGAGGCGCCACGTTCCGACGCACCGCCGGCCGCGTTCGACCAGTTCGTCAACACGCAGGCTGCGCTCGATCAGGAAATCGGTGACCAGATCGAACCGCCGCGACCCTCGCGGAAGTCCGCGTGGCTGGCGATGGGAGCGGTCGCTGCCGCGCTCGCTTTGCTCTGGGTGGCGCCGGGGATCACGAATCAGGACACGACGCAGCAGCCGACCGCGGGCACAGTGACGGGTGAGTCTGAAGGGGGGGAAGACCCTGACGCCGCCGTCGACGCGCTGGCGAAAGGCAAGCCCGCGCCGCTGCAGTTCACGATGAAGGACATGAACGGCATCGACGTCAAGCTCGCGTCGTTCAAGGGAAAGGTCATTCTCCTGAACTTCTGGGCAACGTGGTGCGGCCCCTGCCGTGCCGAGATTCCGTCGCTCGTCCAGTTACAGAAGCAATACGGTGACGATCTCGTCGTCCTGGGCGTCTCGATTGACGATCCCCTCAACAAGTTGAAGCCGTACGCTACCGAGATGCACATGAATTACCCGGTCCTCGTCGGCAAGGATCGAGACGATGTTCAGGACGCGTTCGGGCCGCTGTTCGGCATCCCGGTTTCGGTGTTCGTGGACCGCGACGGGAAGATCTGGAAGCGCCATTCCGGCATTGCTTCGAAGGAGCAGTTCGAGCGGGAGATCAAGGCGCTGCTGTAGTATGATCCCCTCATGCTGAAGGGGTTCACGCACGCTCGTCTCGCCTGCGGCTGCCAGATCGGTTTCCGCGAAGGCGTCGAGGGAAGCCCGGTGACGGTCGTCGTCAGCGAAAAGGGCGCCGGTTGTGTGATCTCCCTTCACGTCCGCGAGCTGCCGCTGTACGACTATCGAGAAGCGCTTCGGCCGCCCACGCGCTTCCTGCCTTTGGAAGAAGAAGAGTACGAAGAGGAAGGCTGACCACTTCAGCGTTTCACTTTCAACTTCTAACATTTAAACGGGGTGACTGCGCGAGGCGCGTCACCCCGTTCGTCTTTGTGGCTACTCGTTACGCGAACTGCACTCGCAGATCCGCGACTAGCGGGAGATGGTCTGAGGCCATGAGGGCCAGCCGCGTCCGAGGGAGTTCGACTTTGTCGACTTGAACCTTCCCCTCGTAATAGATGTGATCGAGATGGAGTACTGGAAAGACGCCCGGATAGGTTCGGCGTCGTTTCAGATGCTTGCGCAAGTCGATGCTCTGAAGCCGTTCCGTCAGCACCGATGTCGCCAGTCCCTTCATCCACTCGTTGAAATCGCCGAGTACGATTTTCGGATTGCCGACACGGCGATCGTGAAGGATCGCCGTCAACCGGCCGGCCTGGTGCCGCCGTTCGAGGAAGGCGGTTCCCAAGTGGACGTTGTAGAGATGCAACGTGTCATCGCCGAACGAGATGTCCACCCGCTGGCAACAGCGCGGCTCGCACGTCTTCCACGACAAGTCGTACTGCGCGTGGTGAGTAATCGGATGCCGGCTGAGGACCACGTTGCCGAACAGACATCCCCGCAGGTGGCGCGTGGGAGCCATGACCCAGCCCATGCCAGCAAGCGCGCCGATTTCCTCGGCGTGTCCCTGCGAATGCGGGCCGGCCCCGATCACCTCCTGCAGGGCGATGACATCGGCATCGACGGCGCGGATGACTTCGGCAATCCGGGCCGGGTTGGTGCGGCCGTCGAGTCCACGGCTGCGGTGAATGTTATAGGTGGCAACGCGGACAGTCCGCCAGTGCGAGTCGGTCACAACTAGCAACTAGAATATGCCCATGGCGAAGCTGAAGAGCGAAATCGAAGTGCAGTGCCCGTGCTGCAAGGCGACGCTGGTCATCGATACCAACCTGCGTCGGGTGATCGCCCATCATGAGCCCGAGCGTGGGGACAAGCCAGAACTCAGCGAAGCCACTCGGATCCTGGCCGATGAGGCGGCACGCCGCGAGGCTCTGTTCGAGCAGTCGTTCCACGCCGAGAAGAACCGCGACGATGCGCTGACGAAGCGGTTTGAGGAGGCACTCAAACAGGCGAAGCAGGAGCCGATCACGAAGCCGATGCGCGACTTCGACCTCGATTGAGCAGTTCGTGGCGCTCCTCCTCTCGGGAGCAAACGTCACCAGTCCAGGATCAACACAGAGCAACAAAGCGACAGAGGACGAACAGATCCCCGCCGCCGGCGCTGAGCGATTTGCCGACCGGGCCCGCTACGCGGGCCCATGCGGATGCGCGAGAGAGCGGAAGCGAAAGCCGCGTCGCCTACTCATTACATGCGGCGTTCGTTTCCGCTCTCTCGCACATCCGAGCCGCCGAAGGCGGCATGTCGGCAAATCGACGATCACCGGACAAGAGTGAATCCTCTGTGGGTCTCTGTGGCTCCGTTCCTCCGTGTTAAATCCGTTGTCTCTGTAATCTCCGTTACCCTCGCCGGGCGAATTCCGGTGGCAACGCGGTCCACTTCTCGCGCCCCGTGTAGTACTTCCATGGCTTGTAGCCGTGCGATTCGTAGAACGCCTTATAGCGGCGGCGCTTCCGATCGACGAGGGCTTGCGAATACCTGATCCGGCGGTGCGGCCAATCGAGCAGGAGTTGCTCGACCTTCCAGACGTTCTTCTGCGACAGCCGCCAGTCGTAATTACCGAGCACGCGCAGATCGACGACGGCGTACCCTTTGATACAGCCGTGGAAGTCGATGTATTCATCGAAGTAACTGAGCGCCAGCGCACGCGGCGTGGCGAACAGCGGCTTGCGACCGTGTAATCCCGGATCACGCGATCGGGCCACTGAGCCCCACCCCGTCGGCGTGCGGTAGACGAAGATGACGTGATCGAGCAGGTCGATCGATTCGAAGCTGAGAACCAACGGCGGATAGCGGTGCTGCTCGAGAATTGTCGCGGCGGCGAGCGCTGCCTCGAGACAGTGAGCCGTGCCGGTCTGCACGACGCCGCGGAACGACCGCAACGTCTCGCCTCCCTTTTCAGTGTTGTACGGCAGGTTGTTCAACCACCGCTGCACGGCGGCTGGCGATCGCCGCGTTGAGATCAACTGACGCTCCGCCGCGCGCAGCGCAAGCGCCGGCGGCACCGCCGCGTCAGTGCGCGGGAGCGGCAGTCTTTTCGAGGTCGGCAACGAGTTCAGCCGGCGTCCAGAAGTTTCCCGATTCGACCTTGACGATCTTGCCGTCTGGATCGATCACCGCAGTTCGCAGGTTGTGAATCAGCTGCCACTTGTTCGTTTCATCGCGCTCGGTGTGAATGCCGAACTGCTCGGAGAACCGCTTCACTTCGGCAGGCTCGCCGGTGACGAAGGACCAGATGGCCGGATCGGCGCCGAGATCGACGGCATGAGGCTTGAGGATGGCCGGTGTGTCGAATTCGGGATCCATGGTGACCGTGACCAGCCGCACGTCCGCCAGCGCTGGTCTGGTCTTGAGCGTCTGCTGAACGGCCGCGAAGTTCTTTTCCATCAGCGGGCAATAGTCCGGCAGGGGACAGCGCGTGTAGATAAACGTCAGTGCCACGCGATGACCGCGGAATGACGACATCGGTCGCGGTTTGCCGCCTTGATCGATCAGCAGCGCGTCGGCAACCGGTTCGCCTGGCTCGAGAATGTGCGGTTGATCGACAACCGGCGCCGGTGCGTCCAGCGGCTTGTGGCCGGTGACGTTCAGTGACGACAGGTACGACTCCACCTCGCCGACGACGAGCGTCGCCTTGATCAGATCCCCGGGCTGTCTTCCGGTGAGCAGCGCCGAATCCTGCACCTTATAAGACATCGTCATTGCGGGCATGAAGCCTTTGATGTCGTCGTGCCTGACCAGAACCTCGCTGCGTTCGGGTTTGAGCGCGAGGATCTGGCCGGTGAGCTCGTACTGTTTCGGTGGAGGCGCCTGTCGGCATGCCAGCATCGTGGTCAGCGCGATTGTCGCCATGATGCTGGCCATCAGACCGATCTTCGCGGTCCGCCGTGAACCCGTCATGTGTTTAACTCTAACAAATGATTTGGGTAGGCACGTCCGGGTACAACTACCCGGAATGGAAGGGCACTTTCTATCCGGAGACGCTGCCGGCGGCGAAGATGCTGCCGTATTACGCGGAGCGGTTTCCGACGGTCGAGATCAACTACACCTTCTACCGCACACCGACGGAGAAGATTCTTGACGGATGGAATAAGGCCACGCCCGAGCCGTTCAAGCTGACGTTGAAGGCTCCCAAGCGCATCACGCACGACGCACGCTTACGCGATTGTGCCGACCGCGTGCGGCAGTTTCTGGAAACGGCGGCGACACTCGGACCGAAGCTCGGTGCGTTGCTCTTTCAACTGCCTCCGAATCTCAAGAAGGATCTGCCGCTGTTCGACGCGTTTCTCGACACGTTTCCGCCGCGGGTCTGTGCGGCGTTTGAATTCCGTCATGTTTCCTGGCTCGAAGACGACGTCTACCAGCGGTTGCGCGCCCGTAATCTGGCGTTGTGCGTCGCAGACAGCGAGAAGCTGTCGACGCCGGTAGAGATGACCGCCGACTACGGCTACTTCCGCCTGCGCGATGAAGGCTACCGACCGGATGACATCGCGCGTTGGGCAGACGTCATCCGGGAGCGGGCGTCAGGCTGCAGGGATGTCTTCGTTTATTTCAAGCACGAGGAAGAAGGAAAGGGGCCGGAGTTCGGGCGGATGTTGATGGAGAAGCTGGGTACGCGGATCTAACAAGGTCCGCGCTACCGCTGCTAAAGCCGGACTCCGCGCCGTTCTGGTTCGACGTACGGATACAGCTTGACGTGGACCGCGCTGGCTTCGTGCGCAGTCGCAAAGCGAACGATTTCACGCTCCGCCCAATAGCCGTCGTACTGGCCACTGGCCCGTTCGACGAACGCGCAATGTCCGCCGTCTGGCGTTATTACCACCGTGACGTTCGGGTTGGCGGTGATGGCCGCGTCGCGGAATGGATGGCTGGGCACAAACGGATCGTTTTCCGCCGTCAGGATCAGCGCCGGGACGCGGATGCGATCGATGACGCGAATGGCACTGGCGCGGTAGTAGTAGTCGGCCGCGTCGAGAAACCCGTGATGCGGCGCCGTGTATGCCTCGTCGAATTGCCGCACGGTCCACACTCGACGCAGCGCATCGAGCGAAAACAAACCGGGATGCGCGGCCGCCTTCCGCCGCATGCGCGCCTTGAGGTTCCTGACAAAGTTGAATTCGTAAGGCAGATTGGAGCGGCGTTCGAGCGCATCGACGCACACGGCGAGATCGAGCGTCGGTGACACGGCGCAGACTGCTTTCAGTTCCGGCGGTGCCGCATCGGCCAACTCGCCGGCCAGTTTCAATGTCAGATTGCCGCCAAGCGAGTAGCCCGCAATCGCGATGGCTGACAACCCGTCTTTTTCGATCAAGTCGCGCAGCACCGTTAAGGGATCGTGTGTCAGGCCCGAGTGATAGAGGCCGCGTGACAGGTGCTCGGTGCCCCCGCAATTCCGCTGATTGAGTCGTACGACATTCCAGCCGGCGGCCCATGCCTTGTCGGCGATCCCCGCCATGTAGTGCGCGGTGCTGGAGCCTTCGAGGCCGTGTAGCAGGATGAACGTCGGATGGTCCTGGACCTGGTCGTGCCAGTGGCAATGCGCCTTGACCGTCGCATCCGGAGCCACGCGAAACAGTCGCTCGGTCGGCGCCGGCAAGTGTGGAAACCGGCGGGGCTTCGCCCACGCATATAACGTCTGCTTGTGGCCGCCGGAAAACAGCGGCCGAAACTCGGAGGGTTCGAACGTCACTCGGGTTTCAGCTTATCAGAGGGATCGAGCGCCTAATGGGCTACGGGCTACGGGCTACAGGCCGCCCTCGTCGGCACTTGGTCCGTAGATCGACGGCACCGGAACGTCGAGCAGCCGTAGATAGACGCTCAGCTGCCCGCGGTGATGCACCATGTGACTGAGGACGAACGTTCGCCACACCGCAGCCTTGGGCATCGAAAAAATCTTCTGGTCGTCCCGCTTCAGCGTCCACGGGGCCATCAACTCCGCGTCGCTCTTGCCAGCCAGCAGCGCGCGGGTTGCCGAGGCGTTCCGGTCGAAGGTTGTGAGAATCTGCGCGCGTGAGGTCGCTTCCTCGTTGCGAGCGACCGAGGCCGTATCGAACTCCGGCTGGCCGAGCGTCATCTCACCCCACCACGGAATGTTTGCCAGGTGTGTAGCCAGTCCGCCCAGCGACATCGACTTATCGTGCGGCTTCCAGCCAAACCGGTCGTCGGGAATGCGCTCCAGCAGCTTCCGCGTCATCGTGATCTCGTGGTCGAACTCCGGTAGGAGCGCATCCGCCAGTGACATCTTTGCTCGCGTCCTACGACGGCTTCCGTGAGAAATCGACCTTGGGCACACGTTCCGCTTCGGGCGGCGCGTTGAACAACGGATATTCCTTGAACCCGAAGATGCCAGCCGTTACGTTTGCCGGGAACCGTCGTCGAGAGGTGTTGTACTCCTGGACGCGCTCGTTGTAACGCATCCGCTCGACCGCGATGCGGTTCTCAGTGCCGGACAATTCGTCCATCAGCCGGTTGAAGGTCTCGCTCGACCGAAGTTGCGGGTAATTTTCGACAACGACCAGCAGTCGCGACAAAGCGCTGCTCAACTCATTCGACGCCTGAATCTTCTGCTCTGTCGGAACGCCCGGCGCCGCCGTGTTCGCGCCGGCGAGTTTCGAGCGCGCGTCGGCGATCTGGCCGAAGACGTCGCGCTCCTGTTGCGCGAACCCCTTCGTGGTCTCGACCAGGTTCGGAATCAGATCATTGCGTCGCTGCATCTGATTCTCGACCTGCGCCCACTGCGTCTTGATCGCTTCTTCCTGTCCAACGAATCGGTTGTAGGAGCATCCCGACACTCCGACGGCCGCGATCAAGGCGACCACGACCAATAGCGTCTTACGCATCGTTACCGTCATCTCCGTTACTCCATTCACCCGCCGCCGCCCGTGCGGGGCTTCGGCGAGGCAGGCTACTCACGATTCACGATTCATGAATCACGATTTCCCAATTACCACCCGGCGCCGCCGCCGCCGCCACCACTCCGGCCGCCGCCGAAGCCGCCGAATCCGCCTCCGAAGCCACCGCCACCACCGCCAAACCCCCCACCGAAGCCGCCACCGCCAAACCCGCCCCCAAACGGTCCGACGCCGCTGCTCCAGCCGCCAAACGGTCCGCCCCAGCGGCGGCGCCTGCGGCGAAGGCGACCGATGATGCCGTTGAAGATGATGAAGAGCACGAACAGGGTGAAGATCCACGACCCATTGAAACCATCGTCGCGACGCTGCTGCCGGCGAACCGGGGGAACGCCTTGCAGCGTGACGTTCCGGCGTTCCGCAATGCGACCGATGATTTGAGAGACGCCCGCGAGAAGTCCGGGTCCGTACCGTCCCTGCGCAAACTCCGGCGCCATCGCCTCGCGGCTCACCTGACCGGCAAAGCCGTCGGTGATGAACTGTTCCAGGTCGTAACCCACTTCGACTCGTACTCGTCGATCCTGCACCGCGAGGACGACGAGCAGGCCGTTGTCTTTCCCGCGCTGCCCGACGCCACGCCCGCCGTTCTCGAACATCTTGACCGCGTATTCATCGATCGACGCGTACGGCTGGAACGTATCGACGGTCGCCACGACGACGACGTCGCCGCTGGCCTGTTGCAGTGATCGGATCAGCGCATCGAGTGCGGCCTTGCTTTGTGGATCGATGACGTTGGCGAAATCGTTGACCGGCTCGGTCAGCTGTGGCGGTGCCGGTTGTGCGTAAACAACAGCCGAGAGGCAGATGGTCAGCGCGAGCGACGGCCAAAGCCCACGAACGGCGAACGTCCTCATCCGGCTAGATTGCGCGCCAGGTGTCGACAGCTCGAGCGAGTTGCTCGACCGCGGCGAGGTAGTCGGGGAACAGTCGTGCCGGATCTGATTGCGGAATCGATGCCGGTCGCTCGAGGGCGAGCACGTCGGCGACGACGTGCTCGGGAAGACCGGTAAGACGGGCGCCCTCCAGGGTCGCTTCCATTCTGTTGGAGGAATTGACGCCACAGAGGCGCGCAACGTTCCGTAGCAGAGCGCCGAACGCCGGCGCCGACGCCTTGACCAGCCCGGCGATCGCCGTCGGGTCGCCGCCGGCCTCGACGTATGACTCGCGCAGATGCAGCAGGTGGCTCTTGACCTGGGTTTCGCACGCGCGGCGAAGGTCACTGGCGGTGATGCTAGTCTCCGCCAGCAGGTCTTCGCCAAAGATCGTGCGATGCGCGCGCAGGATTTCACCGTATTCAAGTGGAAATGCATCGAGGGACTGGCGGAACTCGTCGACCGGCAGGATCAGCGGTATCGCAATCCCGCTGCGATGCCAGCCTGCGGCGCGCGCGGCACATCCGTCCAGATCGGCCATCGAGAGCGTCTCGACCAGCGCCAGGCACGTCAGCGCTCCATCGGCGTGCCCGTCGAGATGCGCACCGTACGCCGCGACCGAACGAAGGCGCGAGCCGAAAATAGTGCGTAGATCGCCGGCCAGACGTTCAGCCGCGCCGCGCCACGAATCGGTCATCGCGCGATCTTACCGTGGTGTCCGGCTTTAGCCGGATAACGGCGGTTGCCGGAGCGGACGATAGAATGGCCAGATGCAGCTGAGGGAACTGAACATCGGGTGCTTCGGCGGCGGGACGGGTTTGCCCAGCCTGCTTGGTGGGCTCAAGTTCAACCCGTGGTTGCAGTTGAACGCCGTCGTCACGATGTTCGACAGCGGCGGCAGTTCCGGGCAGTTACGGGATCAGCTCGGTGTCCTGCCACCCGGCGACGTTCTCAAGTGCGCGCTCGCCCTGTCACGAAACGAAGGAGAAGCGCGGCGCGTCCTGCTCGCACGGCTGCCGACGCTGGAGCAGCACGACCGGCTGGCTGGCCACACCGGCGGCAATCTGTTGCTGTCGATGATGGAGCAGTACAGCGGCGAGTTTCTCGCTGCCGTCGATGGTCTGCGCGCGCTCCTGGGATGTCGCGGTCGCGTCTGGCCGGTGAGCGTCGAACCCGCCTCCGTCTGCGCCGAGTACGCCGATGGCACGCGAACCCGCGGCGAAGTCGAAGTCGATTTGCTGCAGGCGCACGGTAATCAGGTGCAGCGACTGTGGCTCGAACCCGACGTGGCGATTCATCCGGCCGTGTCGGACGCGATTCGAAACTTCGACGCGGCAATCATCGGGCCCGGAAGCTTCTTTACCAGCTTGATGCCGCCGCTGCTGGTTCGCGGTGTTCGCGAAGCGCTGAGCGACATGCGTGGCCCCATCATCCTGATCACCAATCTCCTCACCGAAGGTCGCGGCATGTCAGGTTTCACCGCCGCAGATGCCGTGAGGTGGGTGGCCACCGCCATCGATCGCCCGGTGGACGTGGTCATTGCCAACACGGGTCGGCCGTCGGCGGAGTCGCTGGCACGATACGCGGCCGAGCACAAGGAGCCGCTTGAACTGGGTGAGGTCGATCACGACGTCGAGCAGGTGCTTGGACGATTCTGGTGTACCGAGATCGCTCGTCACGATCGACGTCGTCTGGCGTTTGCGGTCTGGTCGGTGTTGAGCGCGCGGTTACTCAGCGGGCAGGACGCTTCGATGCCGACTTTCGCGCAGCCGTCTTCTTCTTAGTTCCCGCCGCGGGACCTCGCTTCGCTCGAGGGCGGGACTGAAGGCCCGCTCCTACGGGTTTCTTTGCGCTTACAGGTTTCTTCGCGCCGGCGCGCGCGTCGCGCATTTCCAGCGCACGCTCGATGATCCGCTCGAACATCGCGCCCGCCTCACCACCCTCGGCCGGTCGATGGGAATGCCAGATGTCGGGATTACCGCTGGCGAGGATGTCGGCGAAGTCGCCGCCGCTTTTCACGCTAAGCGGCGCAAATTCGGCGATGTCCACTGGGCCCGCCCAATCGTCTCGATGCTTGATCAGCAGCCACGATCGGTCACCGCCGCCCGAGGACCGCGCGCCCCAGCCGGCGCCCTTGGTGCGCACGAGCACCCACGAGCCCTTCAACTTCACTCCTTCGAGTGTGAACTTCAGATCGCCCTTTTTCAGCGCGGCCTCGACGTCGTCCACTTGCGGTATCCACGTCCCGCGATCCCACAGCATGACGATGCCCGCGCCGTAGCCAGACGGGATGACCCCTTCGAAATCGCCGTAATCGACAGGATGATCTTCCACCGCCATGGCCAGCCGTTTCGTGGCTGGATCGAGCGATGGACCTTTCGGCACCGCCCACGACAACAGCACGCCGTTGTGTTCAAGGCGGAAGTCGTAGTGCAGATGGCTGGCGAGATGTTTCTGGACGCAGAAGAAGCGCGGCTTGCGGCCCCCCGGCGATCGATGCGTCTTTTCTCCCGATGGTTCAGGCGACTCGCTGAAATTGCGCTTGGCGCGGTACTTCTCGAGCGCCACTACCGTGCCCCCGCCATCAGCCGTTTCACCGGCTTGGTCAGCGCGAACATGATCACAGCGGCAACGAGCAGCACGGCCGCGATGCTCCCGAACATCGAGTAGAGCGGCATGGTCTCGACGTAGGCAGCCAGCGAGCCGGCGAGCTTGTTGCCGAACGCGAGCGAAAGGAACCAGACGCCCATCATCAGGCCCACCATCCGTGCCGGCGAGAGCTTGGTGATCGCGCTCAGTCCGACGGGGCTCAACGCCAGCTCACCGAATTCGGAGAATAGGTTCCAGTAGATCAGCGGCCACGGGCTGACTTTCAGCGCCGCGTTTGCGTCCACGGCGGCGCCGGCCGGCATCATGATCACGAAGGCCAGCCCCATGAACATCAGACCGAGGCCAAACTTGACCGGCACGGAAGGTTCGCGCGAGCCGAGCCGCATCCATAGTGCGGCGAACAGGGGCGCCAGGAGGATCACGAACTTTCCAGCACAGTGGGATCCGAAGCTTGGAATTCACGTGACTTGAAGTCGCGGC
>JADMIO011721374.1_pt1 | contig 124615 bp, 99 predicted proteins | sample 8958161 | NCBI WGS metagenome assembly JADMIO01 (sample SAMN16585339, study PRJNA669376) | soil metagenome | isolation source: Crop rotation soil | place: USA: Cullars Rotation, Alabama | collected 2011
CGCGACAACTTGTCCACGTGGAATTCTAAGCTTAGGATCCCAATGTGCTGGAAAGGCCGCGATGTGACCAACGTACCAGCCCAAGCCCTGGCGTTGCTCAACGACCCTTTCGTCCTGCAGCAAGCCGACGTCTGGTCGCAGAAACTGGTCGCTCAGACGAATGACACGATTCCATCTCGCATTGAGGCCATGTTCCTGGTGGCACTCAATCGGCCGCCCACTGTGGACGAGAAATCTCGGTTCGAAGAGACAGTCCGCCAATTCGCGGAACTGCATCAAGTGTCACCCGATGCCGTCCTAAGTAGCCAGCCCATCTGGAAAGAGATTTCGCACGTGCTGTTTAATGTGAATGAGTTTATTTATATCCCGTAGTCTACATCGCAGCCCGGCTGCTCCAAGCAGCCGGGCTGCTTTCCCTTGCAGGTATCAACAATGTTTAGTCGTCGCGAAATGCTGGCTCGATCGGCGAATGGATTCGGGCTGCTGGCCTTGTCGGGCTTATTGGCCGAGCAAGCCGCTGCCGAATCCAAGCCTGTTACGGGTGCGCTGCCGGCCCCTCACTTCACCCCCAAAGCGAAGAACGTCATCTTTTGCTTTATGGATGGTGGAGTGTCTCATGTGGATTCGTTCGATCCGAAGCCCAAGCTGACGGAACTCGACAGCAAGCCCTTTACTGAATCGAAGAACCCGACGGCGAATGGCAATCGCCAATGGCTTAAGAGCCCGTGGGAATTCAAACAGCATGGCCAATCTGGCATGCCGATCAGCAGCTTGTTTCCGCACACCGCCAAGTATGCCGACGACCTCGCCGTGATCCGCTCGATGAAGGCCGAGTTACCCATTCATTCGACCGGGGTTCTCTTTTTACATACCGGCTCGAACAATGCCGGACGCCCCAGTCTTGGTTCGTGGGTCGACTACGGTTTGGGCAGCGAGAACCGCAATCTCCCCGGCTTCGTCGTGTTGAGTTTCGGAGTTGTCCCGTGCGGTGGATTGGAAACGTTTTCCAACGGATTTCTTCCCGCCAGCCACCAGGCGACGTTGTTCCAGGCTGACGGGATTCCCATCGATAACATCCTGCCCGGTGACAAGGACGCTCGGATTCAACAGGCCAAGCTGGCATTGCTGCGTGGCCAGAACGAAGCGTTTTCTCAAGCACTCGGAAAGAACGACGCGGTCGAATCGGCTATCAAGAATTACGAGATGGCGTATCGCATGCAGTCTCTGGTTCCCGATGTGCTGGATCTCAGCCGCGAGACCGAAGCGACCCAGAAACTGTATGGCATTGATTCGAAAGTTCCCTCGCAGAAGTTGTACGGCATTCAATGCCTGCGAGCCCGCAAACTGGTGGAATCGGGCGTGAGGTTCGTCGAGATCACCTGCCCGCCCGGTGCCTCAAACGGCACCTGGGATCAACACGGCGACCTCAAGAAGGGTCACGAGAAGAACGCGCTCGATACCGATCAGGCCATCGCAGGCCTGATTCAGGATCTGAAAGCTCGCGGGCTATTCGATGACACGCTGATCGTGTGGGCCGGCGAGTTTGGCCGTACACCGCATTCGGCCGGTCGCGATGGGCGCGATCATCATCCGGAAGGATTTTCAGTCTGGCTCGCGGGAGGTGGCGCGAAGGGGGGCACGATCTACGGCGGTACCGATGAACTCGGTATGCAAGCGGTCGAAAACGTCTGCACGATGCACGATCTGCACGCCACGATCCTGCACCTGCTGGGCCTCGATCACGAACGGCTGACATTCCGCTTCAGCGGCAGGGATTTCCGTTTGACTGACGTGCATGGGCATGTGGTACAGCAGGTGGTGTCTTAGACTTGCCACAGGCGAAATCTCAAGACAAAGCTTTGAGAAAGAACACTTGTTGAGAATTCGTTTTTACACCGCAGAGGAACGAAGAGCGCAGAGAATGATCCTCTCTGCGCTCTTCGTTCCTCTGCGGTGTAAACTATACGGTCGATTTTCCGATGCGAATTGACTATCTGATGGTATGACATTCACTGCGGTCGGCAATATGACGAAGCCTAGGCCAAGATATCCGTAATCACCTCGCCCGCGACGTCGGTCAAACGGAAATCTCGCCCGTTAAAGCGATACGTTAGTTTGGTGTGTTCCAGGCCGAGTAGTCGCAACAAGGTCGCGTGCAGGTCGTTGACGTGCACTTTGTTCACCTGGGCTTTGTAGCCAAAGTCGTCGGTAGCTCCGTAGTGGAAGCCACCCTTCACGCCCGCGCCGGCCATCCAGATGGTGAAGCCGTTGGGATTGTGGTCTCGGCCTTTGGCTCCTTGTGAGTCTGACGTGCGGCCGAACTCGCCACCCCAGATCACCAGGGTGGATTCCAGCAAGCCTTTTGTGGCCAAATCGGCAAGCAGAGCTGCCGCGGGTTGGTCAGTGTAGAGACCGCATGACTTGTGGTTGGTCTGCACGTCGGAGTGGCAATCCCACGGTACGTCATTGACGCTGCCGTCTCCGCCGACTCCCTTGCCGGCGAAGATCTGGACGAAGCGGACTCCACGCTCGACCAGTCGCCGAGCAATCAAGCACTGCCGGCCGAATGTTGCACAATGCGGCTGATCCATGCCGTAGGCCTTGTGAGTCTCTTGGGTTTCTTTCGTCAGATCGATGGCCTCAGGCGCGGCCATTTGCATGCGATAGGCCAGTTCAAAGGAATTGATTCGCGCCGCCAGATCTGCCTGAGTGGGGCGACCTGCTGCGTGTTCCTGATTGAGCTGCCGGATCAAGTCCAATTGGGCTCGCTGCTGGATGTCGGTGTGTTTGGCATCACGCGCGAGATTGTCGATGGCTTCGTTGCGCCGGGCATCGAGTGCGAGGGCTTGATAGGACTTTGGCAGGAAGCCAGCGGACCAGATCTGGTCATCACCGCGCGGCCGCGTTTCGTGCATCACCACATATGAGGGGAGATCCTGATTGGCCGAACCGAGACCGTACGTCTGCCAAGCCCCCAGAGCTGGCAAGCCGGGGCGGTTCGTGCCGCACATCAACTCGATTGAGGCTGGAGCGTGATTGTTCTGCCGCAGATACATCGAGTGCAGAAAGCACATCTTGTCGACATGTTGCGACAGATGCGGAAAGATATCGGGTGCCCAGGTCCCTGACTGGCCATGCTGCTTCCATTCAAACGGCGACTTCAAGCACTTGCCGCTAGTGCTGAAGAACCCGGTCTTGGGGTCAGCTCCGGCGAGGTCCTGACCGTCTCGCTTTTGCAACTCGGGCTTGTAGTCCCACGTGTCGACCTGCGATGGCCCGCCCGTCATGAAGAGCCAGATGATGGATTTCACCTTCGGGGCGAAGTCTGGCGTCTTCAAAGCGAGAGGATTGGTCGTGTCAACCGGAACGGCCACTGCTTCGCGGTGCAGCATGTTGGCGAGCGCCAGAGATCCGAATCCGAGACCGGCGTTTTGCAGGAACTGACGGCGTGATGGGAGTGCGAAGTTGAACATGGAGGCTGACTTCCAGTGAATACGGTGTTAAATGCAATTGTCGACATCATAACTCGAAGCGTCAGCGAGGGATTGTCGGGGATCGCGTTTCTCTTGAGGAGACTCTCGCTTGCGCTTCGTTGGACGCCCTCGCTAACGCTTCGGGTTGGGTTCAGCAGCCCGGCTGCTCCGCAGCAGCCGGGCTGCTTATTCGGTGGTTCCTCAATCTACATACACAAATTCATTCAGACACAGTAACACCTGGCAGAATTCGACAAGGGCTCCATCGGCAGTCGCCCCTGCCGCCGCTTTCTGGGCTTCAATGAATGTTAGCATCGTCTGGCGTTCATTGTCGTTGGGGTTTCTCGCAAGGGCAATTTGATAGGCGTTATCCACGACCGCCGCTAACGGCTTATCGGCCGTGGGCTTGATGCGCGCTGCCAGCTTTTCGGCCTGTTGGCGGACGAAGGGTGAATTCATCATCGTCAGCGCCTGCGTCGGGACTGTGGTTCCTATGCGGGCCCCAATGCTTTGCGTCGGTTCCGGGGCATCGAAGACCGTCATGAACGGAATAAGTTCACTCCGTTTCACTCGCAGGTAAACGCTTCGTCGCGGCGTATTGTCGAGGATGCTGGGGCCGTACATGGTGGCGTCGAGGGAGCCACCCACCGACAGCAGTGTGTCGCGAATGATTTCCGCATCCAGCCGTTGAGGCTTGAAGTACCACAGGTACTTGTTGCTGGGGTCGATCTTGATGTTCTCGGGCGAGACCGCGTTCGCTTGCTGATATGTGGCACTCAGCATGATCTGTTTATGAAGTGGCTTCAGCTTCCAGCCCCCTTTAATCAATTCACTCGCCAGCCAGTCGAGTAACTCGGGATGCGTAGGCCGTTCGCCTTGTGCTCCAAAGTCATTCGATGTGCTGACGATCCCCTCGCCGAGGTGATGCTGCCACAACCGGTTCACAATCATCCGGGCGAGTAACGGCCCTGCTCCCTGATCGACGTCGGTCATCCAGTTCGCCAACGACACTCGCGGATCAAGTTCCGGCGGTTTGGCCTCGGCCGTCGCGGGGGGCGGTGTTGGAGCACTTCGGCTCAGCACTTGCAAGACACCCGGATTGGCTTTGCCTTGCTTGTTATCCACTTCGCCGCGCCGCAGCAGGAACACATCCTGACCGCCGGCGACCGTGCTGTAAACTTCGGTCAGCGGTGGTCGCGGTCGCGCACGCGCGTGCTCGTCGACTGAAAGCCGGACGGTGCGAGTCCCCTCGTCAAACTTGCTGAACCAGCGGACCATTGGCTCGCGCAGGGTATCGGGGACGGCGTTGGCATTGGCAGCCAGAATTGCCTTGATCTCACCCAGATGTTGCGTGGCGAGTTCACCCGCCCAGCTTGGTACACCCGGATCGTTGGAAATTGCCAGGCGGAATCGTCCCAGGCCGGCATCGGCGAGTTTTAACTCGAAGGTCAACTGTGTACCACCGGCAAATCCCGGGAGACCTCCTTCGATTTCGAAGATCGCGGCATTGTCCTTCCCGCCGTCCATGTTGGCTCGCCAGAATGTGCCGGGATTATCGTCCACGACATTCTTCAGTGGCTGAGCGGCTTCCTCAAATGCAGCCATGATCGGCTTCAACTTCAAGACCACCGGGGCATCCTTACTTTGCGGATCGAGCGGCTTAGCCGTCACTTTGAAGTCGCCTAAAGCAAAGCTGCCGTCGCCATTGAGACCCGGACCCTTGTTGGGGAGAGACTTATGTTTCAATGCATCGAGGCGGATTCCCGTCAGCTTCTGCTGAAAGGTCTGCGCTGTCACTGTGTACTTGTCGCCATCCTTTCGACGAGGACCGACGAACAGGACCACTCCGTCGTCTGCCGTATTCAACCAGGTATCTTCGGAAGTCACCGAAAGTGCGTCGAGGATCTGCCAGCGGGGTTCGTTCTCCAGTTTGGGCAATGCTTCCTGTTGCCATTTGGCGAACCGCGCCGGGAACTCTTTCGCGGCGAATTCGCGCCAGGCAGCACGGCGTGCTTCATGGTCGCGAGCATGCTGATCCAAGGCCGCTTGAGTGGCAGCGGGGTCGGGATCCAGTGTCACCGGACCATGCGAAGTCTGAGCGAAAGTCGCGGCCAGAGCATAGTAATCCTGCTGCGGCAGCGGATCGTACTTATGATCGTGACAGCGGACACAACCTAGCGTCAGGCCGAGCATCGATCCGCCGATCGTCATCAACATGTCGTCGAGCTGATCGTAACGGATCCGTTCAACAGTCTTCGCGGTGATCTGTCCGGGATAGGGACCAGCCACGATGAATCCTGTCGCCGACGCACCAACATATCCTGGTTGCAGCTTGTCGCCCGCCAGTTGCATGCGGATGAATTCGTTGTAGGGTAAATCGCTGTTGAATGACTTGATGACCCAATCGCGATAGTGATAGGCCCCCGGCCGGAAGCCGTCGAACTCGTAACCGCCACTCTCGGCAAACCGGACGACATCCAGCCAATGCCGAGCCCAACGCTCTCCGTAGTGTTCGCTCTGCAACAAGCCGTCAACGACTTTTTCGAACGCCTGCGCAGAGTCATCTTTGACGAACGCCGCAATTTGTTCGGGACTCGGCGGAAGGCCGATGAGATCGAAGTAAGCTCGGCGAATCAGTTTTTCTTTCGCCACCGGGCCGTTTGGCTTGAGCCCCAGGGCTTCATGTTTGGCCGCAACAAACCGATCGATCGGAGTTCGTGCCCAAGCCATGTCTTTGACTTCTGGTGGCGTGATGGGCGTCAACGGTTGGAACGACCAGAACTTACGCCCTTCGGCCAGATCGATGACGCGCACGGGCTTCGTTGGTTGCTGCCCCTTGCGTGGGTCGGGAGCACCCATGTCGATCCATTTCACAAAATCGGCAACCACGTCGTCGGGCAATTTGCCACTGGGGGGCATCTCCATGCCGTCGTACTTCAGGGCCTTAATCAGCAGGCTCTCGGCCGACTTGCCCTTCACGATCGCCGGGCCGGTATCTCCCCCCGTAAGCAGACCTGCGGCGAAGTCGAGGTAGAGTCCCCCCTTCAGTTTCTTTTTCTCACCCGCTTCCGCCGAGTGGCACTGATAGCAATGCTGAGTCAGAACAGGCCGGATCTTCTGTTCGAAGAATTGTTCGCCTTCCGGCGTCGCTTCCTGAGCGCGAAGTCCGTATGGACTGAGAAAGAGTACGCTCGCCAAGACTAATTGGCAAAAACGAAGAATCGTCCGAGCGTTGAGTGCGGGGCGCGTCATGTAAAGTTCTTCGGCAGGTGTGAATGCGATCGTGGGTTTCGGGCAGTCTGGGGTGACTAAATCATCTGCGATTCAGCGAGGCTTCGCGATTAATCCGACACCCTGCCGGCGATTTGTGGTCGATCGCTCGGACAGTGGGTTGTTTGGGCTCTTGGCATGCTTATCGCACTGGCGGATTGCTCATTATCGCATTTGGTTGACCTAACACCAATCCAAATTGGGGGAGTCGACCTCTTTTTTTTGAACAGCAATCTCAGACGTCATGGGGGCCGGGCGGCTGATTCTGGCCCGAATTCCAACCGATGAAGTTGCCCAGAGACGACGCGCCTACAAAACGAGTTCACCAGGAACCAGAATTTCATGAAGGTTTTTCATTGTGATCATTGCGGACAACTGGTGTTCTTCGAGAACACAGTCTGTCTGAATTGCGGCCATGTCCTGGCCTATCTTCCCGACCTGGGCGATATCAGTGCGCTAGAACAAATTGAAGGAGGATTGTGGAAATCGCAGCCGCGAGATGGCCAGGAACGGACCTGGCGACTCTGTCTGAATTACAGCCAGCAAAACGTCTGCAACTGGGCTGTAGCGGAAGACGATCCCAATTCGCTGTGTGTATCGTGTCGACTGACTCGGGTCATTCCCAATCTGAGTCCGCCCGGCAGCAAGCTTGCGTGGCAACGACTGGAAACTGCCAAGCGGCGATTGATTTTCACGTTGCTGGATATGCACCTACCGCTGACAGACAAGAACAACAGTCCCGAACATGGCGTCGCGTTTGAATTCCTGGCGGACGGAGACCGCGGTGGCCAACCGGTCCTGTCAGGTCATGAAAACGGCGTCATTACCATCAATATTGCAGAAGCAGATGACGCCGAACGCGAGCGTCGACGGAGTGACCTCCAGGAACCGTACCGGACCTTGATTGGACATTTTCGACACGAGATCGGTCACTACTATTGGGACCGGTTGATTCAAGATACAGACCAGTTTGACGGATTCCGCTCGCTGTTCGGAGACGAACGTGCAGACTACGCGCAGGCATTGGCCGTACATTATGCAAACGGTGCACCCGGTGACTGGCAAACCCGTTTCATCAGCGCCTACGCCAGTTCGCATCCCTGGGAAGATTGGGCCGAGACTTGGGCCCATTACCTGCACATGGCGGATGCCTTGCAAATGGCCTTCTATTCCGGGGTCTCATTGCGACCGAAGGACCAGGCAGAACCGACCGTTTCGCAGAAGACCCTCAAAGAGGGTGATGCGGGTTCATTTGATCGGATGATAGAAGCGTGGTTTCCGCTGACTTACATCATCAACAACTTTAACCGCGGACTAGGGGTTCCGGATGGATACCCCTTCGTGTTGTCCACATCGGTCATTGCGAAGTTGAGATTCGTCCACGACCTCATCGCAGCGGCGAGGGAGGATCAGAACAAGTTGTCGAGCACCTCTATTCCGCCCGCATGAGACTATCGCTTAAGTCTTCCAAACGCTGGCGTGCGCCGCAGATGTTCATGGCGAACTGTCGGAAAATCGGAGCAGCGGAGGTCGTTCGGAATGTGTTCGCCGTGTTTAAGAAGGCATCTTCCAGAATCGATTCTGCTTGTTCGATGTTATCGGAAAAACGTCCGAATTCATCTTGCTCGAAACTCCAGATCGTTCGCAACCAGATGATTTGCAAGTCTGCAGCACTCGGATCGGCCAGTGAGTCGTCATCCGCGCCGACCTTAGTCAGTTGGCGATACAGGCTGCGTGACATCTGAGCCAGCGCCCGGCATTGTGCGGCACGTTGGTGGACCATCACTTCGACAAACGTGTGCAGCTTGGGATCTGTAGTCAGGCGCGAGATCTCGCGATAGCCACGCAAGCTGGCCAAGGTCATGTGAAACAACTCTCTAACGACATCTTCTATGTCGGGATCAACCACTTCATCCGGGACTCGCACACGAGCGCTGGGGTGGGGACGGCCGGGTGATGTCCAAGCGGGTTCAGATCGTTGATTCGCTGTGCCAAAGTCGACGCGAGACATGTGAGGTTGAATGACCTGTGCCATCGTAGCGTTCCTGGTTCTCTCTGGGTGAATGAACGCGATCATCATTGTGATTGATCGCATTGCCAAGCAGTTCAAGCAATGCCTGTGCCACCTCAGATTTGTTTGTTTGACGCACTCAAAGGCGATCCACAACTCACTGCTGCGACATCTTTTGCGATAGAGCCCAGTCGAGATTCCGAGATCAGCTTAGCGGGGAGATGCCCGCGTGCCACCCCACTCACCCGAGTGCGATTTGCGACCAAACGTGTGGCTGATCGATCATTTTTCTTCGGGCTCAAATGAGTCATTTCCGGCGTGGTGTCTGAACGACCGTCTTGGACGGTTAACCCTCATTTTCACTGCCAATGACACGAAAAATGCAGCGTTTGCAGATCGGTACGGCATTTGCGTTTTCGGGTTTTCGAACGCTATATGCGTTCCACTCACTCGAAGAAATATGAGCAAAGGAGAACTCAAATGTCAGGCAAAACCGACGAGATTAAGGGGCGAGTCAAGGAAGCCGCTGGAGCAATTATGGATGACGACAAGCTTCGCCGGGAAGGGAAAGTCGACCAGGCGGCAGGCAAAGTGAAACAGGCGGCAGAAAAGATCGTCGACAAGGTGAAAGATGCCGTCACCGGCGAGGACAACTGTTGCAAGCATTGAGTGGGTAATGTGGAGACCCTGGCTAGTCCGGCACAGTTCGAACAGGCTGGGGGTCGCCCTTACATAGTTCCCGTCGACCACCCAAGTACCGGAGATCAGCGATGCTGCTGTTAACTCGGAAGAAGCAGGAGTCGGTCGTGATCGGGGCACCCGGAAGTCCGGGGATTCATGTCCGAGTGACGGTCCTGGGCGTCAGCGGGAAACAAGTGAAGCTGGGCTTCGAGGCTGAAGGTCAGGTGGCGATTCAGCGATGGGAATTGTGGCAACGCCTGCAGGGCGCCGATCTCACCGAATCAATCACCAGTGAACCAGGGGCAGCACTCATCAGTGATTCACAACCAAACGGCTTCAACTGACTCGGGTCAGTTAGAGCTCTATTTTGTTTGATTTAAGGAGAAACAGTGATGACACGTAAATTGATCGTTTTAGCTGCAATGTTGATTGCCACCATTGGCGTTTCACTCAGTAGCTCGTCGGCCGAGGCCGGCTGGCGGCATTGTGGCGCCTGCGGCCGAGGTCACTACCGCGCCCGAGTTGGCTACTACGGTGGCGGCTATTACGGGGGTGGCGGCTACTACGGTGGCGGGTACCGAGTTGGTTACGGCGGAGGATACTACTACTAAGGCTTGCCAATGCCTGTGCGAATGGACTTTTCCAATCGTTCGCCTGGCGTGAAACAGGGCTGGCTCGCCTGAGCCAGTTTAGTCACGTCGGCACTCGAAGACTCCCGTGTATCAGCGCGGTAGTCTTGCCCACCGCTCCGCCGAGTGCCGACGTGTTTCGATTTTCTAGATCAACTTTCGTCAATGGTTCAATCGGATTAGTCGTCCGTTTTGATGATTCAATTCCGCGAAGCGTGTTGAGGAGATGACATGAGAGCAGTGATTGTCCTATCGGGAGCGGTATTGTCCCTGGCTGGCGTTTGCCTCCAATTTGCCGTCGAACACGACCACGGAGTGCAACTGGCACAGGTTGGTGAAATCAAGAAACAAGTCGGACCCGCAGACGCGGCAAAAGATAAACCGGCAGCAAGTAAGCCGGCCGCCAAGGCACCTGCGGCCGCCGAAAATAAGCAATTAGATAATAAGGCCTCAGACCATGCGCAGAATGCGGCGGACACGAAGGCGGCCGTAAAAGACAACGACGCCCTTCCGGAAAGCCGATTCCCTGCCATCCCGGAAAAATATGCGGCGGACGAGAAAGCCATCCGTGAGGTCCATCAAGAACTCAGCAAGGCATATTCGGCAGATGATGCCAAGGCGGCGGCAGCTTTGTTTGCCCGTGATGCCGAATATATCAACGCCCACGACGCGATTTTTCAGGGGCGCGCTGAAATCGAAAAGTCACTGGCCGAATTCATGGCCGAACATCCTGGCTGCAAACTTGAATCGGACATTCAGGCAATCCGATTCGTCAGCCCGACGATTGCCCTGATGGATGGACACGCCATCGTCACACACGCCGAACATGCGGCCCCGACGCACTGCCATTTCAAGGCGGTGTATGCCAAGACAGATGGAAAATGGCTGGTTGCCAGCGTCCAGGACCACGAGGTATTTGCGATTCCCTCTCATGAAGAACAACTCTCTCAGTTGAATTTCCTTCTCGGTGACTGGGTCGATGAACACGAGCATTCTGTCGTTTCATTTTCGTGCAAACCGACAGACAACGGAAAGTTCCTGCTGCGAGAGTTCTCTGTGCATCTGAACGGTCAGGAAGCCATGACCGGTTCACAGCGCATCGGATGGGATCCGGTCAGCGGCCAACTTCGCACTTGGATTTTTGACTCGGAAGGTGGATTCGGCGAGGGAGCCTGGCAGCAAAACGGCGACGGTTGGGTACTGCACGCCTCGGGAGTAACCTCAAACGGTGAGCCGGCTTCGGGATCCAGCATCTACAAGGTGATTAACGACCACACTATGACATGGCAGGCCGTGGATCACGAAGTCGGCGGTGTCAGCATCCCCGATAGCCCCGTGTTTACATTGACACACCGCGCACCGGCACCTGCGCCGCATGAGGAACAGGCGGAAGTCAGCCAGAACAAATGAACGTGGCCCACTTTGGCTGCATTCCTAATGCCATCTATTGCATGAAAAGAGACTAGCATGAAAACCTTTCTAAGCAAACATTGGAAGACCGCACTGGTCGGCGGTTTGATCCTCACCTTCAATTCGGCCAACGTCTTTTTCGTCGGCACTGTCAATTCCAACGCGGCCTATGCCCAACGCGGTCATGGTGGCGGCGGTGGTGGGGGTGGCGGCGGTGGTGGACACGGAGGCGGGGGCGGTGGAGGAGGCGGTATGCGCGGCGGGGGCGGGGGTGGAGGTGCACCTCATCCGGCCGGTGGGGGTGGAGGGGGACAACCAAGTTTCAATCGGACCCCATCTTTCAGCCAGCCTCGATTTAATCCGCAACCCAGCACTCCGCGTGCTGCGGTGACGCCGAACGCTGGTGCACGAATCGTCACACCGAATACGAATGCCGGCGCGCGCGTCGGTGGGGGTGCTGGAGCCACGGTGCCGCATACCACTCTGCGGCCGACAACTCCAACCAATATCAATCCGAACAATAATGCAGCCATTCGAGGGAACGCCGCAGTCCGCAGCACTCCGAATGCGGGAATTCGAAGTAATGCAAATATTGGAGCGCGAGCGGGTGGCGGAGTAGGAACGAATGCGCGGGCTCAGGTCGCGACATCAATTCCGCTCAGAAACAATCAGCAAATCGCCCTGGCCCCTAATAATTACCGGCCGTCTTATGCCCGGTACAACTTTTACCACGGTGGATGGAACGGGAACTATTTTGGCCGCGGCTTCGCCTCGGGATTGGGATATGGATTGGGATCTCGTCTGGGGTTTGGCTTCGGCGGGTATGGTCCCTACGGTTACGGCGGATATGGACCATATGGATATGGCGGCTACGGCTTAGGTGGATACGGCGGATATGGGCTCGGCGGCTATGGTGGTTATGGCGGCTATGGTGGATATGGGGGATTCGGTGGTGGGTTGGGCTACGGTCTAGGTTACGGACTTGGCTTCGGTTATCGTCCTTTGGGCTGGGGATACGGCGGCTGGGGCTTGGGATCGATGGCTTATAACAGCGGCTATCTAGGTTATGGGAATCCCTATTATGGTGGTGGCGGCGGAGGCGGGGGTAGCGTCTATAACTATTCACAACCGATTCCGGTCTCCTACGCCGCAGTCGATCCGGCAACGGCAGATCAGCCTTCCGACGCTTTGGATGCGGCCATCGCCGCGTTCAAGCAGAACAACTACGACCAGGCTCTCGACATTGTTAACAAGGGAATCTCGCAAAAGCCGACAGACGCCGTGATGCACGAATTCCGTGCCCTGGTGTTGTTTGCGAAGGGCGACTACCAGCAGGCCGCGGCGACCATTCACTCGGTGCTGGCAGTGGGACCGGGCTGGGATTGGACGACTATGAGCAGCCTGTATCCTGACGTTGCGATTTACACGAACCAATTGCGAGCCTTGGAAGGGTTCACCAGACAAAACCCGCAAGATGGAGCATCGCGATTCTTGCTGGCCTATCACTATATGTCTGATGGCCACCCGGATGCGGCAGCTCGGCAGTTAGAGGAAGTCGTCAAGTTGGTACCGAGCGACAAGGTCGCGGCCGATGTGTTGAAGATGTTAACGCCGCCACCAGCGTCGGCTCAGGCAGCAGCCGGCCAGCCCAACGCGGCTCCGGGAGAAACTCCGCGTCCAGGCCTGACAGAACCTGCCGCAGGAAGGCCGGCTCCGGGGACTGTTGATCCGAATGCACCTCCGGCAAATGCGGGCCCGAAACTTCCGCCGATCGACGAGGCCAAGTTGATTGGATCGTGGAAAGCGACAAAAGAAGACGGCTCACAGTTCGAGCTGACGATCGCCGCAGACCACAAGTTTTCCTGGAAGTTTACGCCTAAGGGACAGAAGCCCACTGCGTTCTCTGGAACCTATAAGGTCGAGGACAACGTCCTGGCTCTCGAAAGTAAAGATCAGGGAGCTTTGATTGCTGGTGTCACTCAAGACGGCGATCAGAAATTCAACTTTAAGTTGCTGGGGGCGCCGCCCGAAGATTCGGGCCTCAACTTCAGCAAATAGTAGCGGTTGACGGCACATCCGGCGGGACACAATCCCGCCGGATGTCCGATGGTAAAGGGAATCACTTTCCCTATCGAGGTGTGTTCTTAAAGGGCAAAGTAAATGGCTCGGCCGCTCGACGGATGAAGTGTTTACTAACAGTTGTATTGAAAGGAGTACGTCATGTTGCGGTCTTCCATGTTATGTCTGGTGTGCTCCTTGACGTTCGGGGTCTTCGGTTTTGGAAACGGCCCATTGCCATCCTGGATGCTGGCACAAGGGTTATTCATCTTATTCTTCGCACTCGCCACGGTCGCATTGGTATTTGGGACCGCGACGCCGCGTGTCAGATGGCGAACGCAGCAGATATCAATGCAAACGAAAGGTTAGGATTTCATCATGACTAAGCTAATGACCGAGAGACAAGCGCCGACACCGAGTGTGGATTCGAATAATCAAGCGCAAAGTCAAGCGAAGCTGTCACGCAAAGAATTGATTGACCTGCTGAACGAAGATCTGGCGCGGGAATATCAGGCGGTGATTTCCTACGTGATTTATTCCCAGGTGTTAAAGGGCGCTCAATACATGAAGATCGCCGCCGAACTTGAAGTTCACGCGGGTGAAGAGTTGTCACACGCCATCATTCTGTCGAAGCAGATAGACTATTTAGGTGGCATGCCCGTCACCGAACCCAAGCAGGTTCGAACGTCCGAGAAAGCAGAAGACATGCTGCGTTTTGATCTCGAAGCCGAGACTGAAACCATCCGGAATTACCGGATTCGCGTGCGGCAGTGCGAGGCGCTCGGTGAATTTGCCATGGCGGAACAAATTCGGGACATCCTGGTCCAGGAACAAGATCATCAAATCGCTCTGGCCACGGCGCTCGGAATCCAAGTTCCCAATACTGACGATCAAAAATAGACCAGCGTCTGCATCGCCGACGCAGCAGTATCTTAGCAAGGAGGCGGTTCAACCTCAGGAATTCGCCAGCGCGTTCATAAAGGGCTACTTGACATGCCACTCACCACCATTCTTTTGATTGTCCTCATCCTGTTACTGATCGGTGCTGTGCCGGCATGGCCGCATAGCCGTCAGTGGGGTTACGCCCCCGCAGGGGGACTGGGAACGATCCTCGTGATACTTCTCATTCTGATCTTGCTGGAACGCATCTGACAACATTCCATCCGCTGGCCGATTTTGCTCGCTTAGCTTTTTGTGGTTCTCACAAGACCATTAAGGCACGCAGGTGCTATCATTGCCTGTCTCTTCTTCGTGTATGATGCCGAGCTGCTCGAAGTGATCGGGCACCGGGGGGATAATGGACAATGACGAGCCATTGCGAGCGATTTCCCAGGGGTGCGACTCTGCGGGAGGCACCTCTCAGTTCCATCATTTACTCGATTCGTTACCGGTAGCGGCATACACGTGTGACCGTGACGGGTTAATCACGTTTTTCAACCGCGAGGCCGCAAATCTGTGGGGCCGCGAACCGCTCCTGAATGATCCCAGCGATCGCTTTTGTGGTTCCTTTAGTCTGATTTCGCCCGTGGATGGCTCTCCAATTCCGCGTGAAGACTGCTGGATGGCACGCGCGTTGAGCACCGGCGAAGGCTTTAATCGCCAGGAAATCATCATCGAGCGGCCAGACGGAACGCGGGTGACGGGGCTCGCCCATGTCAATCCTTTCTACGACGAAGCCGGGAATCTCGCCGGAGCCGTTAATGTGGTGGTTGACGTGAGCGATCGCGTTCGAGCTGACAGAGTCCAGGCCCAATTGGCCGCGATTGTCGAATCTTCCGACGATGCGATCATCAGCAAATCGCGGGAAGGACGTATCGTCTCCTGGAATCAGGGAGCGGAACGTTTATTTGGCTATGCTGCTGCGGAAGCCATCGGTCAGCCCATCACCCTGATTGTCCCTGGTGACAAGCGTGATGAAGAACGGATGATCCTGGATCAGCTCTGGCGCGGTGAACGCATCGATCACATGGAGACGGTCCGTGTGAATAAAGCGGGGGAGCGACTGGATATTTCGCTCACCGTATCACCGGTTCGCGATAGTACGGGACGCATCGTTGGGGCATCGAAAGTCGCGCGGGACATCACGGCTCGCAAGCGTGCAGATCAATCGATCCTGGACCTGAAGGACGAATTGGCGACTCAGTTGTCCGACCTGCACCATCTGCACGACATGAGTTCCAGGCTCTACAACATGATGGAGTTGCGCCCGCTATTGAATGAGATCCTGCAAACAGTCATTGCCATGGAAGGTACCGACATGGGACTGCTGTCGTTGTGGGATTCGGAACAGGATCGCCTGGAGGTTGGAGCCAGCCTGGGGTTCAGTCCCGAATTCCTATTGACGATTGCTGACCTTCCATCCGGATTCGGTGCCTGCGATATCTGTTTTCGCGAAAAGCGGCATGTCATCGTAGAAGACGTTGGGACCGATCCCCGCTTCAGTCAGTCTCACGAAGCCGCCCGTGCGGCCGGCATTAAAGCCATTCACAGTACGCCGTTGATCACCCGGTCCGGCGAAGTGGTGGGAGTGTTGTCGGTTCATTTTCGCACGCCCCGGTCCCCCTCGGACCGCGAAGTACACGTGATCGATCTGTATGCGCGGCAGGCGGTGGATTTTATCGAAAACGCACGGTTGTGCGCCCGATTGAAAGAAACCGACATTCGCAAGGACGAGTTTCTCGCCACCTTGGGCCACGAGTTGCGTAATCCGCTCGCACCCATCAGTAATGCACTGCAGATATTGAACATGTCGGGAAATCTGGGGCCGACCGTGCAAGGCGTGCGTTCCATTATGGACCGGCAGGTCAAACATCTGGTCCGCCTGGTGGATGATCTGCTGGAAGTTTCACGCATCACACGCGGCAAGATCGATCTGCGGAAAGAGCTGGTCCAGTTGGATACCATTCTCGACAATGCCGTTGAGACCAGCCAGACCTGGATCAAGGAATCCAAACACTTGCTGACAATCACTCGCCCGTCGGAACCGTTGGTCTTGAATGCCGACCCCGTTCGACTGACCCAGGTCTTTTCGAATCTGCTCAATAATGCGGCCAAATACACGCCCGAAGGGGGCGAAATTAAGCTTGCCGCGCGGCGCGACGGCACTGATGCCGTGGTGACTGTACGGGATAATGGGCTGGGAATCCCGACCGATATGTTGACTCGCGTGTTTGACATGTTTTCGCAGGTCGATCGCATGCGACGGCGTGCGCAGGGCGGGTTGGGAATCGGGCTGTCGCTCGCCAAACGCCTGCTGCACATGCACGGAGCCACGATTGAAGCTCGCAGCGAAGGACCGGGCAAAGGGAGCGAGTTCATCGTTCGGCTGCCCTTGGCGACCGAGGCTCCACCACCACAGGCTGCTGATTCCGGGTCGGCCACTCACGACGTGCTGCCGTCTTTTAAGATCCTTGTTGTCGACGACACTCAAGCCGCGGCACATGTTCTCAGCAAGCTGCTTGAGACCATGGGACAGCGTGTCTCGACGGCCAATGACGCCAATACCGCACTGAAACTGGCGCTGTCCGATCGTCCTGACCTGGTGATATCGGACATCTCCATGCCCGATATCGACGGATACGATTTGGCTCGGCAATTGCGATCTAAGCCCTCTCTGGAAGGCCTGACACTGGTGGCCCTGACGGGTTACGGCCAGGACAGCGACCGGGAACAAGCCAAGGCTGCGGGCTTTGATTTTCATCTCGTCAAACCGGTCAGCCTGGATGAACTAAAGAATCTGCTGGTTCAGTTATCATCCAAGTCCGAAACAATTGCCCGATGATCTCGGTTGTTTCTATCTAGAGGCACCCGCATCACCAGACTCACAGCGTTACCGATGCATCCTCTGTCGATCTCGGGTAAACTCAACGTCTTTCAGACATTGATGACTCGTGCCGAGGTATTCATGAAACGCTGCCTGTCATTGCTAGCGGTCTGCGGACTCATCTTCGTTCTCAACTCCATGACGAATTCCGCCGAACCACGCCCGGCGGCATCTTCCGCGGTTGCCAGAAAGACATCGACTGAACCGGGCCACGACTGGCCTCGGTGGCGCGGTCCTTTGGCCAATGGCATTGGGAGCGATGCCAAGCTTCCGATTCGCTGGAGCAAGACCAAGAACGTCCGCTGGTCACAAGAACTGCCCGGTTGGGGGACGAGCTCGCCGGTCGTATATGGAGACCGCGTGTGGATCACATCCCAAACCGTGCAGGATGGGAAGAAGTCCCTTTTGACACTGTGTTTTCAGCGCGATGACGGCCGCGAATTGTGGCGGCATGACTTTGGTTTCGGAGCCAATCAGAACGCTCACGAAAAATCCAATCTGGCCGTCAACACACCGGCCGTCACCGCAGATGCCGTTTATGTGGCGTTCGGCAATGCTGACGTGGCCCGCTACACGCATTCCGGGGAACTCGTCTGGACGAGTCGCTACATCCCGCAGTTCGGCGACCCGAAGATGGCATGGGGTTATTCTATCAGCCCCCTGGTACTGCACGATTCCATCCTGTTTCCCTGGGACCATCACACCGGTCCTTGTTTCCTGATCGGGTTGGATCCCGACACGGGCAAGATTGCATGGAAAGAGAATCGCCCGATCGGCACCGCTCATGCCACGCCGCTGTTGATCGAACATCATGGCCAGCAGGAGTTACTCGTTCCGGGTAAGAATCGTCTCACGGCATTCGATGCGCAGACTCATGCGGAACTGTGGAAATATGGCGAGGGCGAAGGCCCCTTCAATGGAGAGATCATTTCCAGTCCCGTTACGGGCGACGGTCTGGTGTTCCTGCAATTGTGGAGGCAAAGTCCGATTCACGCCATCCGCTTGCGAGGTAATCGGCAGCCGCCGGAACGTGTCTGGGTCAGCGAAAAACAAGGAGGCGTGGAGCCGTCTTTGTTGTATTATCAGGGGTTGTTGTACGTCCTGATGGATAACGGCATGCTGGTCTGTTTCGACGGTCAGACCGGCCGCGAACACTACCGCGAGCGACTGGGAGGCAACTGCAATTCGTCGCCAGTTGCCAGTGGGGGCCGCATCTATGCGAGCAACAACGACGGCGAGACATTTGTGGTGAAAGCCGGCCCGAAATTTGAACTCCTGGCGACGAACGAGTTGGGTGAGCGAATCACCGCCTCGCCAGCCATCACGGGCCAGCGATTAATTTACCGCACCGATTCGCATCTCTATTGCATCGAAGAATCCACGACGTCCAAAGCGACGAAGTGACATTCAATTCGTTTAACCCCGAGCCAACGGCGACGGTGCCGTAGTATCCCCCAACGGATAACGGATCTTGTAGCCGGATTCGTAAGAATTCGGATCATTGGGGGTTCGCGTCCGAATTCTCACGAATTCGGCTACGTGGAAACTTCATCGCTAAATCTCGCCAACATACCTTGACTTCTACTGTGCTCACAGTACATACTGTAATCACAGTACGTCCAACTCAGGAGACTCCGCAGATGGCGAAGAAAAAAGTCGCGACCGTTCAGCCTTCGGAATTTGAACTGCAGATCCTGGGGGCATTGTGGGAGAACGGATCGGGTACCGTACGGCAGGTGCTCGACTGGCTGGCAGATGGCAAATCCCGGGCCTATACCTCGGTATTGTCGGTCATGCAGGTGATGCACAAGAAGGGTTTGCTGGCGGTCGAGAAGGAACGCGAGGGTCTCGCCCACGTGTTTACGCCGCTGGTGACCCGCGAGCAAATCGTCGTGCCATTGCTGCGGGGCCTCGTCACCAAAATCTTTGGCGGCCGAACTCGCGTTGCCGTGCAGCAGTTGATGAATGCCGACGGCGTCAAAGGTGACGAGATTCAGCAGCTACGCCAACTGTTAAACGAAATCGAAGCTCGGCGAGACGATTCCCAGACTTCCTCTAGTAAACGCTAACAAAACCTCTGCGGCACGACGGACGCCCTGAATTCGTCGAGTCAAACGCGTGCCCACAACCGGTTTTGTTAAGGCTTCAAGGTAATCACACACTCGGCTGGAGTGAATCATGTTCGTCGAACTCAGTGAGACCCTGGTTTTGGTGCTGGTCCATTCCCTGTGGCAAGGCATTCTGATTGCGTGCCTGGTGTCGATCGCACTGCGCTGGCTGCCTGCACGTCGTGCGGAATCTCGCTATGTCACGAGCATCGCCGGACTGGGGCTGATCGTGTTGAGTGCCTTGGTAACCTGGTCGGTCCTCACGCTAGAACCGCCGCAGCGTGCCGTCCAATCAACTGCGAACGCGCGCGCCACAACGAATGCTGCGGATGTAATAAAGCCGGTCTCTCCCGCGAATCTCGAGGGCACTTCGCGACCCGTGTCTCAAGCATCCTTCGGTGGCGGTTCAGTTCGAACCACGATCCCTTCGGCCGTATCATTGCGCCCCTGGATGCCGTGGGCGGCAGCGGTCTGGTTCTTCGGCGCGTGCGTCATGCTGATCCGGTCGGTTGCCGCGATCGTACAAGTTCGACGTTGGCGAACGTCAACCGCTCTGGTTGCAAATGAAAGTCTGGACGGTTTGAAAGCATTGAAGCAAGAACTGTGCGAACGACTCCACTTGCAGCGGCTGGTCTCGATGATTATCTCGGATCGGGTCAACGTGCCGTCTGTCATCGGGACTCTATGGCCGTGCATCTTGATTCCCCCCGCCATGCTGACGGGGATTCCACTCGATCAATGGCGCGTGATTCTTGCTCACGAACTCGCCCATATCCGGCGGTATGACGTCCTGGTGAATCTCATTCAGATGTTGATCGAGTCCCTGCTGTTCTTCAATCCGGCGGTGTGGTGGTTGAATCGTCAGATTCGTGCGGAACGCGAAGCCTGTTGCGATGCCATGGCCGTTGAAGTCTGCGGCCAGCCGCTGTCGGTCGCGCGGACTTTGGTCGAATTCGCTGCCTCATTACGCCAGGACGCCTGCTGGCCGTCGGCGACGAACGACCGAGATCGTGCCCCTCATCCGTCAGCCCATTCCAGTTCAGTCATGGCCTTCGCCGATCAAGCAGATCCCGGAGAGTTAACCGATCGGGTGCAACGGATCGTGCAGCCGAACGTTGCATCCCGCCCACGGATTTCCTGGTTCGGACTGTGTCTCGTCATCTGTTCGTTGATCGTGGCCGGTCTGGCATTGCAGTGGGGCACGAAGCTGGCCGTGCGGACTGCCGTTAACATGATGTCTCCACGCGAACGGATCGCCAAGCTGGAACGACTACAGGAATCAACGACGGGCGTGTACCTCCCTCCCGAACCAGGGGACACGAAGAACTCGGCAGGCGACAAGCCTGACGTCACCAAAGTGAACGCCACCACGCCTGACTTGATTGAAGTCACTCTCGTCATACGCACCGAGGATGGTAGCCCGATTCCGCGCGGTCTGCATGTGACCAACGTCAGTCAAACTCACAACTCGCTGAACTCGGGGGCTCTGGATACCAACAATGAGGATGTTGCCGAGTACCGCAATACTCAGTCGTATGTTCCCTGCAAGTTGCGTTTCGGGGCAAACGTCGCCGGCTACGCACCGACGGTCTCCCCCATTCTCGATCTCACAACGAGAGACCTGAAACGCACTGTCGAATTGGTGTTAAGCAAGGGGTCGACGGTGACCGTCAACTTGCGAGACCCGCAGGACCGCCCAATTGCAGGTGCGGTCGGTAAACTCTCGACGTTCATCGCAATCAGTACCGGTTCCAGCAGCACCGGTCTGCAGGAGCTGACTTCCAACGATGCCGGAACGATACAGATCGAACACGCGGGGCCCCAACCCTGCAAGCTCGAACTGCGTGCCCCGGGCTTTCAACGACAAGGGATGAAATTCGAATTCAAGCCAAACGAAACGATTCGGATCGAGTTGCAGCCGGCCACACCGACTGCCCTGCAAGTGGTCGATGCGGAAACGGGAGCGCCTATCGCTGACGCGAGATTCATGATTGGCTCCACACAAAGCAGTCAGGGGAATGTCTCCTTTAACGATCCACGGCGGCAGTCCACCACCGACCCCTGGCTGAACTATGGAGTCTCCAATACGGAAGGACACGTGGTTCTCAACGAACTTCAAGAAGGAACCCGCTATACCTTCGGTGTCGTGGCTGCAGGATACGCCATGACGGTGCTCGAAAATGTGTTTGCGGGACAATCGCCGGCAGTGGTCAAGATGTCACGGCCACTGACACTCGCGGGACACATTGAAGGTTCATTGGACCAACTCGGAGTCGTCAGCAAGAACGGAACTGGGCAACCACAGCGCGTCCTGGGTGGCAGTCGGCGGATCAATAACCTCATTCAAGACTCGTTTTCGTTTCCCGTCGATGCTTCAGGAAAGTTCGAAATCAACGATCTGGTGCAGGGTGAGCGTGTCAGTCTGTATGTGGCGGGTCGCAACGAAGAATTCGTCATGTCTAAGTCTCGGACGGATGTCACGCTGAAGATCAACGATCCGACCGCCGAGAAATCGCCGCCGACCCAAGACATCGTCATTCGTGTGACGGGGACAATCCCCACCGCCCCGGCACGCGGCACACTCTACGTCAGCACGCAACACAATGATTTGCATTACCGTTATTTGCCGAGTGGATCGCATCCCTTGCAGGGGAATGAGGTCCACTTGAAAGCGCCGATCGGATCAACGCTGTATGTTCGGCCGGACAATCTGGTAGGTTATCGCATCCCCGAATCGGGTCCCGTCGTGGTCACCGCCGGATTGGGGACACAATTGGTCGAGCTACCCGCAAAACCAGCCGGCGGCATCTTTGGAACGATCGTTCGTGCCGACGGATCGCCAGCCGATTCAGGGTATATCACAGTCTTCGCAACTGAACTGCCACCCGATGAGAAGGATCGCTCCCGGCTCAATCCCTCTGTCTCGTCAGCGTCGTCATCGTTCCTGGTCTCGTTGCCACTGGGCGGGAAGTATCGCGTCCTGGCCCGCGAATTTACCGCCGAACACAATGTCTGGACTCTGAGTGACGAAGTGATTCTAACTGAAGCGAACCCCATCGCCGAACTGCCGCTGAAATTACCCGAAGGTCGTCCGGTGTCGATCAAAGTTGTCGATCCCGATGGCAAGCCCGTTGTCGGCCGGGACGTGCGGCCGAGTGTCAGTTTCTCGATTCCTAAAGGGAACCATAGTTTTGGAGCCAGCTTCAATCGATTGACGAATCTCGCCGGAGAAGCGACGTTTGAGAGCGTGTCGCGCGTCACACCCGGAGGGCCGCTCGAAGTGCAGTTTCATGCGGAAATCGCCCCCAGTCAGTTCCGCGGCTTACAGGAAAAGGTCGACACTAACAAGCCAATTGAAATTCGACTCGATCGCGGGGTCAGTGCGACGGGTATCGTGGTAGACTCAGCATCGGGCAAGCGGATTCCACACGCGGAGATTAATGTCATGCCCAAAGACTTCATGAGGGCCAAATTCCACGGACCGATCTCCACCGTCACCGACGACCAGGGCCAATTTAAGTTGGAAGGGTTGGAACCGATCGAGTATCAGGGGAGTGTCGAGGGATCAGTTCCGAAGGGAGCGATCGTGACTCCGCACGTTGGCGGGGGTCATCGAATCACATATCCTGCAGGAGTCGAGCATCATCGACTGCGCGGTGGAGACACGAATCCCGTACACTGGGAAGTCACGGTCTACCCAGGCAGCAGGCTGAAGGTGCCGGAGTAGATTCTGGAGCATCGTAGCCATCTCGCTCCGCGAGATGAATTGCCAGATGCGGCAAGAAACCCCACCGTCCGGTCGAGCTCAACGTGAGATGAAACTTACCAAACGCTCGGCAAATCCTCTTGCGGAGCAAGAGGGCTACTTCAATCGCGTCACTCATTCGCCGGCGCGACTGCTCCCTGTTGGACAGCAGGATTCATCGGCTGGCCTGGTTGCCCTGGTTGAGGTTGTTGCTGTCCAGGTTGCGGCTGCGGCGGTTGTGGCCGAGTGAGAATTTTCTGCAGTCGACTTTGGAGCTCGCTCGCTCCGATCCCGCGATTGACTCGCAAGACCTGCACCGCAGACTGAGTCGGACGGGCCGCGTTATCGAGGGCGTCGACCATTTCACCGATGTTCTCCAGCAGACCTTCTTGCGAAGAGACGATCACGGTATTGGAGATCTCATCCACACCGAGCGACAAGAGGCCCTTGAACTTGATCGGGGCTTCTGGTTCCTTTTCCGAATCGTCGGAGTTGCCGTAGATGTAGGTGTAGGACCGTTCGGCCGCTTGTGGCTTTTGATCTTTGCCGTTCTGTTGTTGCTGCTGCAGGGCTGGATCGTTGGCACTCAGCAAGTCGCGATAGACCTCCTTAATGGCATCTGCAATGACTCGGGCTTTCGAGTACTTCAACTGGAAGATTTTCGTCAGCCGCAGGGCCTTCGCATCGCTGACGTCGGGTTGATCGTAGATATTGATCAAATCCTGAATCACGCGCAATTGCTCGGGATCAGCGCCCGTTACCAGAATCGTATGGGAATCGGAATCAGAGATGAATTTGGGAGTCCGGCGTTTCGACAGATTGCGCGTTCCGTCGTCCTTCTTGTCCGAAGGATACAGTCCAAAGTAAGGACTGTATTTCATGCCGCCCCCCTTGTCCTTTTCCGTGCCGAAGAACTTTTCGAGATTCAGTACGACACCGTAAGCCCACGTATTGCGATTCTTCAAATGAAAGATCTTGAAGTCGCGGCGCGGCGGAGCCATCCGGCCAATCATGTCTTCCAGTACATCGAGTGACTGGGTATCAGGCGAGGCAATAATCAATTGTCCTTCCTCGGTGACGGTAGCCTGCACTGGCTGCGCCGAGCGTTGCGGCAATCCAGAGCGCAAGTTATTCCCTTCGCTGGGGACTTCTTCCGTTGGTGGTTCCGGTTCGCCAGGCTCCTCGGCGTTAGCATCCATCGGGGGTTCGGATTCTTCGTCACTTTGTTCGGGTGCGAATGTCGGCAGGATGGCCTGATGATCTTCAACCGACCGCTGTATCCGGTTCTTCGTTTGAGGCACTGGTAGTCCCCTTTTTCGTGGAACAGGTACTGGGGGCGGCGCAGTTTCTTCAGCAGTTGGATCCTTCAGATTCGCGAAGGTGACTCTGGGAACAGGCTTGCCCGAGCGCAAAATCCGCCCCCCTTGTCCTGAACGCGGAGCAACCTCTGCCTGGGTCTGCGGAGCCTTGGAAGGCGACACCCCCCTCGCGGGAGTCTGGCGCGCTTCCGGCTGTTGCGATGACGATTTGACGGGCGGACGCTGGCGTTTCGTTGCTGCTTCCTTGGCCGGCAATAGCCCTGGTTGCACGTTCCTGAGTTTTTCGAGCAGCTTTTCGGCTGCTTCCGGCGAGCCGAGTTCGAACACTCGTAGTGTTTCCGGATTCCCTTCGCGCGATGGTGTCTCGCCCAGCTTGGCGAGCAGGTTATTGATCTCACCCAGTTCCAGTTCGTTCGCCCACAATAACAACCGATTGTTTTCCGTATCCGCGCTGACTCGGAATTTCTTGGTGTCTTTCTTCGCACCGCCCCCCATATCGAGACCAAAGGGCATGTAACCCATGAACGGGTTCATTTCATTGTTCTTCTTCTCACCGGCTCCCATCATGAATTCAATCGATCCGGCAACATAATCCGCTTGCAGGCGGCGCAGGCGAATCACTTCGAACTTGCGATCACTGCTGTCCAGTTTCTTCAACAATTCCATGATGACGAAATGATCAGCCAGCGGACCACTGACAATGATGGCGTTGTTCTCCCGATCCACTTTGATCTGGGTCAGGGGATCGAGATTCCCCATCTCAGTCAACACTTTCACGAACGGTTCGGGATCGATCGCCGACATCCGGTAGATCTTGGTGTTGTTGAGTGCCTGCATCAGCGAACCGCCGACATGCGACGGGACATCCAGCGTTTTCACCGCCTGGGTAATGATCGCCATCTTGTCGGCCGGTGCCTGGACCAGCACGCTGTTACGGCGATTGTTGAGGACGATGTGTACCTTCTTATCAGCGCCGCCCGCCGCCGCACCGGGCGGTTGTCCGCCTTGTTGCTGAGCCTGCTGCATCGCTTGCTGCATTTGTTGTTGCATTTGCATCATCTGCTCGGGAGAACCCGGCGCGGCCGCTCCGCCACCACCCGTTTCGGCTTTGGGCATACCCAGCAGTTCGCGAAGCATCTTGTCCACGTCGGCTGCTCGAATGTGCTCCAGTTGGAACTCTTTGACCAATTGTTCCTGACCATCGTGCGACTGTTCTTCCAGCAGAACGTCATAGACTTCACGCAGGTTGACGACGGCATCCATCGCTTCGACTCGATTGGTCGTCTTGAGGGCCGTGATCTTGCTGTTCGGACTGAGCATCGGCTTCAATTCTTCGACTGCCTGGTCCGCCATCAGCCATTCCAGCGGGAACGACACCTTCACAAACTCGTGCGGGTCTCTCTTCTTGAGATCCTCCGGACGTACGCGGGGAACCAGAGCCGGATCGAGCTTCTTGATGTTCACGACGGTCAGGACCTCGCCGTTCCGCAGCATCGTATAGCCCCGGTCCAGCAGGTGCCGATTAATCAGATCACGTGCTTCCTCAACAGTATAGGAGCGCTGGGTCGCCAGATTGAGTTGATCACCCGGGACCTCTTGCCAATCGAGACTGAGGTTGGAAATTGAGGCCAACCACTCGAGGACAGCCAGCCAGGGCTGTCCCTGGAAATTGAACTTCACCTTCCCTTGTCCATCCGGCCGAACTTTGAGTTCCGCGGGATTTGCCGTCGTTTTGGGGCTATCTGCCCGAGTCAACGGTTTAACACCGGGGGTCGCCGGCGCAGCGGCGGCACCGGGTGGTGGCATGGGCCCTGTCGGCATGGGTTGGGCAGTGGGCATCGGGGTCGCGCCCGGGGGCGTCCCCGGTTGGGAAATCACTACGCTCGGTGGCACCGCGCCAGGAGGCATGACCACGGAGGGACCTCCTGGACTGGCTGTTACCTCGACATCTTCCTGAGCGAGTAGATTTCCGGTCGAGACCGAAAAAAAGCCGGCTTGGAGACAAGCCAAACTGCAGATCGCACTGAGACACAGATTTCGACGCATGGAGCACACCAAGCGGGGAGATGAATTCGGGAAATGATACAATCGACGACCTGCCACCAACTCGAAGGTCAGCTCTTGATCTCTACACTAATGAGCCTGAAATCTGACCGCACACCCAACAAATAGGTTCTGAGTAATTTGACTGCACTCCAGACGATTTTTTTCTAAAAATCAGCCTCATAGCTGTAACCAGACTCAAGTTCGCCCCAGTTTACCATCGCTCTCGACAATCTGTCTGCAAAAAATTCAAAAAAAATGTGAGCGATCAAAATCACACTGTCTAGAAACGTGCTGTTCCCCCACGGAACAACCAAAAGATCCCGAATTCAGATCGAAATTGAACAGCCGCAGAACAGGCCGGACACCCCGGTATCATTTTGCAACACTCAATGTCATATGAACTTAAGTCCAGAAAACCGCCAAGTTGAGCTTGTCGAGGCCTCGATTATGTACTCGCGGAGAGTACTCACCGCAGTCAGATTGTTTATGATGTTTGTTCAGAAAGTCCCTTTTGAGTCGTATGCCAAATGGCAGGTGATCGTTTGAACGCACCCAGTTCATCACAACCCGAGCAACCTTCCCGTCCCGGACACGGACCACGGAAAGGATCAAGGCAAGGGCCGGCGAAGTCACCTGGAAATCCGGCCGGACGCCGCAATGGGGGCCATTCATCTCCCCCAAAACAGGGCGGACCGCAGAAGCAGCAGCGGGGAAAACCTGCAAAAAATAAGCCCGCGCGACCAGTTATGGGGGCCATCGAGCTGAAATCGCTGGGTGGAAATCGCTTCGTGTTTGTTGCGCCCGAGTGCGCCCTGGATCGTGACTTGGACTTGGCGGAAGCGATTGAAATGCGAACCGGTGGCGAGTTCGAGATTGCTCGCGACGAGTTGTTGTATCTGGTCGCCGATTGCCGGGGATTTCTGGAAGCCTACCTGCAATTGGCGGAATTGGCATTGGAAGACGAAGACATTTCTCTCGCCAAGGGACACTTCGGGTTCGCCTACGAACAGGGATTGGAGACTCTGCCGCAGCATTTCCGCGGCCAATTGCCCTGTAAAGAAGGCTACAACCCTCATTTTTATGCAGCCGGACGCGGTTTGGCCCGGTGTCTGATCGCGCGGCACGAGGCGGACAAAGCGAGAGAAGTCCTGGAGCAACTCCTGCGATTTGATCCCGCCGAGGAAGGTGCCCGCTCGCTGTTGGAGCAACTCAACGAAAGAAATCCCCGTTCGGGTAGTGCGCACCAGACTTCTTGATCATGAAGACAGGGAGCGAGACAAGAGCATTTCTACGGATCGGCGGACTTTCACACCAGTGGTTACGCCATAAACCGCTTTCAAATAAGGAATTGCGGCACGCTCATTCAGAGGTCGCTGAGTCTCTTCTGGAGCATCGAGCGAATTTGCGCGGGCCACGGTGACTCGAAGGGGACTGACATTCGTGCCGTTTCTGCGTGATGGCGCGAATGAAAATTCACCACAAATCATGCGTTTCTGCTTGGCGAATGACTTGCCGGCGCGTATCGTGATAGGTGAAATACGGGTTCCAAGTGCTCCGTCGCGAAAATCAATGGAGGATTCTCGAAGTTTTGAACCCGGCAATAGGATGAGTTTCGTTTTGCTGACTGGCCTCAGCCCAGACCGGCTTTGAGGTTAGAAATCATGGATTACATTCTTGAAGGCTATGAGGTCAATCAGCCGACATGGTTTTACCTGTCGTTGTTGTTGATTCTCGCTGTCTACTTCCGATTCAGCCGGTTCTGGTCGCTCCGCAATTTTGACCTGCTTCTGATGCTGAGCATCGCCCCTGCTTTGTTATACCTGAAGAAGTCTCCCACATATGGCGCGTTGTCCCTGGTCATTGTGACTATGGTCCTGCTGTGGCGAACTTTGTGGGATGGGTATTTCACCCGTCGACCCAAGCTACCGCAAAACATGACGCCCGCAGGGATGGCATTCTTGTGCGTTTCGGCGATGGCGTTTCTCGGAACGAAGGCACTCAACGAGGAACTGACGCAGGACGAGGTACGCGAAGTCGTGCGTGCCCGGCAATTGGTGAAGGGACTCGATTCCGGATCAGAGGCGAGTGAAACGCTGCCGAGTGTCCCGCAGCTGGCTAAGGGGGTCGATTCCAAAACGGAGGCGAGCAAGACCGCTTCCAAAGATCCGAAAGCGCCGAAGGAAGAGGGCATCGAAGCGGGCCCCGGAGCCCGCTTGATTTATGCCGCGGTGGCGGCAACTCCAGCCGGACATCCCCAGGCAGCCAATTCGGGGGAAGCGGTCGAGTATCTCGCGCGCTTCATGGCGATACTGGCTCACCTGGCAGTGATCAGCGGCCTGATTTGTTTCGGCTATTATCACATGGGTGATTTGCACTTGGGTCTGGCGATGGCCACGTTGTATTCGTTACTCCCCTGCACGACGTACGAAGTCGGCCGGGTCAATCACGTGTTGCCTTCGGCATTGATCGTCTGGGCCTTTGTGTCGTATCGCCGAGTGCTGGTTGCGGGTGCATTATTGGGGTTGGCTTGCGGCACGCTGTTCTTTCCCATCTTCCTGTTGCCTCTGTGGACCGCCTTTTATGGTCGCCGGGGTTGGATGCAGTTCCTCCTCGCCGTCGGCGGCGTGACTTTGGCCATGATTGCCGGGCTATGGTTGCTGACCGGGCCGATGGGTGTTTCGCCCGAATCTGATCTGGGATTTATCGATTGGACGAAACTGCGATTCAACGCCACTGAGCCCACCGGTTTCTGGAGTCTGTTCCCGGCCGTCTATCGCATTCCAGCATTTGTCACATTTTTGACGATGGTGACTGGCCTTGCGGTTTGGCCTCGGCACAAAGATCTAGCAACTTTGATGGCAAGTTCCGCAGCGATCATCATCGCCACGCAACTGTGGTATCCGCAACAGGGCAGCGTCTACGTGTTGTGGTATCTGCCGATCTACCTGATGGTCGTCTTCCGGCCGCCCCTACATCACAGTGCGGCTCCTGACGCGAATCAGTCGACCGCCACGGTGGCTTCCTCCGTGGAACCTCGAGCAGCCTCCGCGCTGGGTTCAGGAGTCCACACGGGAACCGCCTTTCTGTAGACCGCAGCCTGATTGCCGGCTTGCTGCTCAGTCTGGCTCGCAGGGGCCGTTTGGTCCCAATAGAGATACCAGTGGGCACTCCACACACTTTGGTTTGGGTCCGCAATAGTCGTCACCGACTTGGGTGAACCACTCGGCCAGTTGGCCCAGTTCATAGGTCCCGTCTGTAGCGCCCGATTCAAAGAATTCCGGTGCTTCACTCGGATCATCGTGCCACGACGTCCAGGAGTGCCGACAAGCGACGCGCCAGGTGGCTCGGGTGAGTGGGTATTTTTTCAGGCCACCGATGACGCAGAAAATCCGTGTGATCCAGATGGGATCGTGGGTCGACAGCTCTTCCCACTGAGACTCCAATGACCAATGTCCCGATTCGAACGGAGTCCGCCCGGCGTCGATCTCGTGTTGCCACCAGCGGGCCAGACGATGCAACATCGCGACTGTCGTCACGGAAATTCCGTGCGGTTCCAAGAACTCGAGCAGATCTGACCTCTGTGACTGGGCAACCTCGGCTGCCGACAATAGCCAGCTTTCGTCCAGATCGGGCCAGGACTTCGTGAACTTCTTCGCGGATAAGGTGCGTTCGAGCACGAAACGGACCAGACCGCCCCACCCGGATCGATACGCTTCCAAATCAGTGCGGCAGTAATGCTGCTCGAGAAGTCGTGCGGCTGATATCAAGCGTTCGTCGGCCATAAAGAAATCCCTGTTGGTCCGCGGTTTTCAGTGCGGTATTATAGAGGTTCAGCAGTTCGGCCGCGTCTCAAAGTCCAACCGCAGAATAACCTTGGCGACAACAGGACCAATCCTGGAAAAACAGCTCCTTGGGGCCCAAGTGATTCTGCGGTTTTACCCAGCTTGAGACGGAACTTCGCATATTTAATTCCACGTCAGGGAGTGACTTCGCATGTTCTTCTTTGCTCGTCGCCCGTGGGACTTGCCGCAGCGGCAGCATACCCCCGAATCGGTCTATGACAATCGCGAGTTGCATCGCCGCGAATTCCTCGCCACATCGGGGATCACTTCGTTGGCCGCAGGGTTGGCGCTCGGGCTGTCCGGTTGCGGCGGGGCCACGAAGGAAGAGTTGGAGGTTGCCGGTGGTGTGAAGCACGAGTCACTACCCACTGAAATCTATCCGCCCAATCGAGAAAATCGCAATCCGAAATTCAAATACGGTCGCGAGGAATCGATCGAAGAAGATACCGCGGAATTCACGAATTTCTATGAGTTCGCCACCAGCAAGAGTTCCTGGCGTTACGTCGGCAAGTTTAAGCCCGATCCGTGGTCGGTCGAGATTACCGGCCTGTGTGCCAAGCCCATGACGCTCGACATGGACGGCTTCTACAAACATCCGGGGCTAAAGTTTGAAAGCCGCGATTATCGACATCGATGCGTCGAGACCTGGGCGATGTGTGTGCCATGGACGGGATTTCCCCTGCGCGATCTGCTGCGAGCCGTCGAACCATTGTCGTCGGCAACTCACGTCAAATTCGAGACTTTCAATCGGCCGCAGGAAGCGCGTCATATGACCGACACGCAGTTTCCCTGGCCTTATACGGAAGGGTTGACTCTGGCGGAAGCGACCAACGAATTGGCCTTCGTGGCCACGGGGATCTACGGCCACCCGCTGCCCAAGCAAAATGGTGCTCCGATTCGCATCGTGCTGCCGTGGAAGTACGGCTTTAAGAGCATCAAATCGATTGTGAAAATCGAACTGACGGATACCGCGCCGGCCACTTTTTGGAATGGGTTCATGCCAGACGAATACGGCTTCGAAGCGAACGTCGATCCCCAGGTTCCTCATCCGCGATGGAGCCAGCGGACTGAATGGATGCTCGGCAGTCGTGAAAGGTTCAATACCGTGCGATACAATGGGTATGGAGACTGGGTGGGAAAACTTTACCCTTCATGAGAGACGATCTTAGCAGCCGGGCTGCTGTCCCTACACTGCGAGCGAACGATGTCACCGCGCCGAAATGAACTCGCTGAGAAGGCCGTGATCATCCTGGCGACTGCCTGGGTCGTTCTGTGCGGAGCGGGCGCGTCTGCCTTTGTGATCGTATCCAGCAGTTCCACCCCCGGCCAAACATTGGGTGCTTTTGCTGGCGGTTGTGTCGTTGCCGCCATCTTGTTGTGGCTGGTACGAGATCGCAATCCCGCGATTCCTCGCGGCGGTATCTTCGCCTGGTTCCGTCGCCCCAAGACGACGACGGTGCATTACGAACTGCGTGTGCGCAAGACAACTCGCGATCCCAACGTACCACCGCCACAACCACCGACTCCTGAGCGTATCCGCGAATTGTCTGAAGAGGGTGCAGGAACTTGGGTGCCGTCGCGAGATCCGAAAAAGCATCGCGAGCAGAAGTAGCGGCTTATGCGAATCAGCCGTTCTGCGGCTAGTGCTTTGACAACGCTCAGCCATCGGGTTGTGTGCCACTGGCTATGCCAGTGCCGAGAGTTGATCGGCTGTCCTGCAAAGCACTGGCATAGCCAGTGGCACCCGAAGGTCTAGCATGGTTGACACACTTGATGGTTTTCCGTTTTCCTGTTGGCACAAGCATATCAAGCCGGCATAATGACGCAGTGACGGTTGTTGATGTGTTGCGGGTTCACCGAATTTGGGACGGCTACTATGTTTCAAGTCACAGCCAAGGCCGAGCAGCAGCGAGCGGGGTTACCGCGCCGCAGTTTCTTGCAGCTTGGTACATTGACCTTGGCTGGCCTGACCGGACTCGATGTTACTGCGGCCGATGTGGCACGTGTCACTCCAGATCGTGCACCGAAGACGTCCGTTATTTTGTTATGGATGGCGGGCGGACCCTCGCATATCGACACCTATGACCTGAAACCTAATGCACCTGCCGAAGTCCGGGGTCCTTTCCAGCCGATTGCGACGAATCAGCCAGGTATCGATGTTTGCGAATTGATGCCGCGTCACGCGGCGATTGCGGACAAGTTGACGGTCATCCGATCGCTGCACCACACCCTGGCCGATCACGACGATGCCTCGCACTGGGTTCAAACGGGATACCCCCTACCGCAGGCTCGTCAGCGCGGGCAGCAGCAGCCGTGTCAGGGAGCGGTCGCGGCGAAATTGCGAGGCCCGTGCGAACCAGGTGTTCCACCTTATGTTTGCGTACCCGAAGACTATCGCTCGCACATGGGTTTCTATCAGGCCGCCACATATCTGGGCAGCCGCTATAACGCTGTCAACGCGGGAGGCGATCCGCTGGTTGGCAAGTACCGTCCGCCGGAGTTTCAGTTGCCTGCGGGAGTCAATCTTGAACGGTTCGCCGGTCGTCGCGAGTTGTTGAATGTCTTCGATGCCGCGCGCCGTGACGTGGAGCTCACGGGCGCGCTAGAGTCTATGAATGTCACTCAGCAGCAAGCATTTGACCTGATAGCCGGTAGCCGCGCCCGTGAGATCTTCGATGTGACGCGCGAGACTGAATCGATGCGCGATCGTTACGGGCGACATGGCTGGGGCCAGGCGACGTTGATGGCACGGCGGCTGGTCGAAGCGGGAGTCACGTTCGTCACGGTTAACCTCTATGAGAAGGACGTTGACTGGTGGGACGATCATTACGTCTTGGAAAAGAACCTGCGGAGACGCCTGCCAATTTACGATCAGGCCCTCTCGGCATTGATCGAGGATCTGCAAAGTCGTGGCCTGTCCGAACGGGTGCTGGTAGTGGCGTGTGGCGAATTCGGCCGAGGTTACCGCATTGATGCCAACGCGGGACGCGGACATTGGTGCCGAACCATGCACGCGGTCCTCAGCGGCGGAGGAATCCGCGAGGGCCAGATCATCGGTTCGACGACCTCGAATGGTGCCGAACCGAGCGACCGGCCGCTCGGCCCTGGCGATTTGCTGGCCAGTATCTACCAGGTACTGGGCATCAACCATGACACTTACCTGCCCGACCATCAAGGCCGCCCGACTCGGCTGGTTGAACACGGCGAACCGATTCGCGAGTTATTCAAATCGTAGTTGCGATTAATGTCCGAAATATGCTCTACAAATTAGCCGGTACGCGCTAGCGTCCGGTTTGTGTGGAAAACGCTGAGTTAAACACGAACCAGGGGCTAGCGCCCTCCGGTTGATGAATAATCCGGGATGTTAATCGAATGACGTCAACTACCGATCTCGGTCTCATGTTTGGTTCCACGCGTCGCGAGATCCTGCAGCAGACATTTTGCGGTTTCGGTGGACTGGCGCTTGCATCACTGTTAGACAGCGATTCTCGCCGAGCTTCTGCCGCCAATCCGCTCGCCCCCAAACCTCCGCACCTTGCCGCGACGAAGGCCAAATCGGTCATCTTCCTGTTCATGGCTGGTGGCCCCAGTCACCTCGAAACATTCGATCCCAAACCACTGCTTAACAAGTTGGACGGGCAACCGCGGCCCAAGGAATTTGGCGAAGCGAAATATCAATTCATTAAGCCGGACGCCCGCCTCCTGGGCAGCAAACGCCAGTTTAAAAAGTATGGCCAGAGTGGCATCGAGGTTTCTGATCTGTTGCCCAACATCGGCAAATGCGTGGATGACCTCGCCATTATTCGGTCCTGTTATTGTGACAAGGTGGTCCACTCCGCAGCCCAATATGAGTTGATGACGGGCCGTACGGTGCCCGGTTTCCCCAGCATGGGATCGTGGATGATCTATGGCCTGGGATCTGAAAGTGATTCGCTGCCCGCGTATGTCGTAATGCCCGATCCGAATGGTGCCCTGGAAGCGGGGCAGCCGATGTATGCCAACGGGTTCCTGCCGGCCATCTATCAACCGACCATGTTCAAACCAGGGGCAACTCCCGTTCGGAATCTCGGCCTGCCCACCGGCGTATCATTGTCCGAACGACGGAAAACGGTGGAATTGATTCGTGAACTCAATCAGGCCGCCAATCCGCATCAGGACGATGAACTGTCCGCCCGCATCAATGCGTACGAACTGGCATTCAAGATGCAGACACAGGCACCCGAGGTCTTCAATCTTGCGGGTGAAACTCGCGACACGCTGGATCTCTATGGCGTGGGCCAGGACCCGACGGACGATTACGGCCGGCGTTGTTTACTGGCGCGGCGATTAGTGGAAAAAGGGGTGCGGTTCACGGTCGTGGTCTCCGGGGGTGGCGCGGCCAATCTGCAGTGGGATGCGCATAAAGACATCGAAGAAAATCACCGTCGGATGTCGGCCAAGATCGATCGACCGATTGCCGGATTGCTGTCCGATCTGAAGCGACGCGGCCTGCTGGAATCGACGCTGGTGGTGTGGGGCGGCGAATTTGGCCGCTCGCCAGAAGCCCAGGATGGATCGGGTCGCGACCATCATGCACTCGGCTTTACCATGTGGATGGCGGGGGGCGGAGTTAGAGGTGGCCAGACTATCGGAGCGACCGATGAGATCGGCCTGAAAGCCGTCGAATCTCCCCACCACTTCCGGGATATTCATACCACTATCCTGCACTTGATGGGACTCGAACAGGAAACGCTCAACTATCTGCACCAGGGACGCAAAGAACGTCTGACAGAGATCCTGGGCAAAGTGATTGAAGAGATCGTCTGAGCGTTGTATATTCCACTCGCGGCCACGAATGAGATCTCATCGAAATCTGACACTTCGGCGAGTGCGAGACGATCTCGGCTGCAGGAGTCTTTCTCGTGCAGCTCAATCGCTTTGTCCACGCGACATTCCTCGCCATCTTCGTGTTGATTCCACTCTGGGGAACCGCGCCATACATCTCAGCCGCTGAATACAATTTACCCGACCGCGTGGCAGTCATGCCGGTGGCCTTCGTTCCCAGCGATCAGAAGGCGCCCACCTCGAATGAGAGTTCACTGTTTATCAAGCACATTGTGATGGCGCAAAAGCGCTATGGTGAATTGCTGAATGGTGACACCTTTGAATTGGCCAAGCCTACAGTGCAAGTGGTACGGGGACAGCGGCCGTTGGATTTTTATCGAAAGGGCGAGGAACGCGGGGCTCCGGAAATTGTTTCCGAACTCTTGACCCACTTCAAAGTCAGTCGGTTTGAATGCCCCCATGTCTACTGCATCCTGCTGATGAACTCACGCGACAGCTTTCCCGAAGGGGGCGGGCGGACCATCAACGGCGGCATGAATACAGGCGGCGGAATGATGTATATTGCGTCGTCCGAGCTCATGAACAACAAGCATTTTCAGTGCACCTTACAGCACGAATTGGGACACGGGTTCGGATTGTGCCATGTGAATGCTTATGGCTACGATATGAATTCGAATGCCTCGATCATGTCCTACAATCCGGCCCATCACAATGTCGGGTTCACGGCCAGTCCCACGCCGGGTGTTCTCATTCCGGAAGACCGTCGAGCTTTGGCACTCAACAAGCGGGTATTTGCCAAAGTCACATTTGATCCAGAACGGGATGTTCCGGCAGGCTATAAGCTGGCCAGGCAAATCGTGCCATTGGGGCCGATGACTCTGCCGGAGCAGCCCAACTTCTATCCGCAAGTGACGACAGATGGCGGCGAGGAACTGGGGAGCAAGGTGGCGAACGTCGTCATGCAGGAGATTCAGCCAAGTGCCGGACCGGGAATCACCTATAACCCCGGCACGATGTGGCACTCGAAGCCGTTACCCGGTGGTGAGGCTAAGCTGGAAATTACGTTTCCGTGCCCCGTGCGTTTGACCGATATTGCCATTCATTCCCAACACAGCGGGATCGATCATCACGTCACGGCCATGCAACTGGAAGGTGCCGATTCCAATAAGCCGGCAATGGTTGCAAATCAACCAGTAAAGTCGGTGGACGAAGTGATCAAGTTCCCTGCAGCGACGGCGACGAAGTGGCATCTGACTCTGAAAACCGGTCCATCAAAGATTCTTGTCATTCGTGGACTACAGTTTTTTGACGGCGACAAAGAGTTCTGCCCGCACATGGTGCCGTATCAGACGCAACCAACTGGACCAGCCACCGTAGTTGCAGAAACCCCGGCGCCAGTGCGAGTTTCGCCTTCGGCCGGCACATTTGATGAAGCGACCGCGGTGCTTCTGGAACAGGAACAGCGAGCAGAGAAGGCTGCGGCCACCGACGACTATGCTGGTGCCATCCAAATCCTGCAAGCGGCAGCCGCAACGTTACAGAAGCCGGAATTGTCGGTCTTGAAAGAACACGCACTGGCAGAGGTCAAACGCTATGCGGCGTATCAAAAAATCTTCGACGCTGCCAAGCCGTCTCGCGAGAAATTGGCGATGAGCCCCACTGATCCCAAAGCAAACGCGACATGGGGACGTTATCAGTGTTTCTACAAGGGAGAATGGAAGCTGGGCATACCATTACTGGCGAAGTCCGACGACTCGATCTGGAAGTCGCTGGCTCAACGCGAACTCGCCGAATCAACGGATCCCAATGCCTGGTTGAAGTTGGGGGACGATTGGTTGCGGGCCAGTGAGAAGGAAAGGGATCCGATTCGATTTCAGACCCGCGAGCACGCTTTGGAGGTCTGGACGGTAGCCTTGTCCAAAGGGTCGGAGAAGGCCCAAGTCAAGCTGGCGGCGGATGTCGATCAGCGTCTCGGAAAGTGGTTTGGAAAGGCGGTCGGCGTGGCCAAGGGGGATGCGGAAGGTGTGCCTTTGCCGCGGACCCAAGGTTTGAATCCCGGTCAAGATTTTACATTGGAATTCTGGGTTAATACGACGTCGACTTCGGGGGCGCTGGTTTCCAAGCATCATGTCCCGGCCGATCAATCGATGCAACTACGAATCAGTCCCGGCAAAGTACACTATGAGTTTGCATTCCCCGCAGGAAACGGTGGGACTGAAAGCAATACGACGATCAGCGATGGACGGTGGCATCATCTGGCCATCGTGAAGAAAGCAGGCCTGATCGATTACTACGTCGACGGCAGTCCCGTGGCACAATTCGAAATGAACGATGCCGTATCGATCTTTAAGGTCGCTGAATCACTGCCATCGATATCGGTTTGGAAACTGGGTTGTGCCCTCAACCGCCCACCTTGCCCAGGAAGATTTGCCGGAATCCGGATCTCCAATGTTGCCCGTTATCCGCAACAGTTCACACCATCCAAGCAGTACCGCGTTGACGCGGCCACGCGTTATCTGGTGCAGGAAGACCGTGACGATCGGACGGCGAAACTACCTGCGAAGTGATCTCGCCTTGCTGATCCTCAATAGCGCAATTGTTATTTGGACTTCAAGTCAAAGTCGTAAGTCGTCTTGTCGGGAGTGACTTCCTCCTTGAGTTCCGAGTGGCGATTGTACTTGTCTGGAACCTCTTCTTTATGAGTCAGTTTCTCAGCCGCAGCACCTTCTGTGGCAGCTTCAGCGCCACCACCGCCGTCTTCCTCGGTGTTGAGGCCCAGAATCTTGCGGGTGGTACTGATGCGGATGATCTTCTTCCCAGGCGTTACCCCCATCTTGACGGAGTCGAAATGCAATTGATACCGCCCCGAATCGTCGGTCAGGCCATACGCAAACTGGCCGTCTTCGGCGTCAAATGTCACGACAGCGTCGGCGAGTGGCTCACCATCGAGCGTAACCGTTCCCCCGGCAGAAATGAGTTCGACCGCTCCATAGTCAGACTGAGGAACCGTACTGCAACCGCACATTAATACGACCAGCAAGCAGATCAGGCCTGCCTTCGATTCGAAGATTCTCATGAGTTCAGTTCTATCTTTTACATTGGCCGGAAATACGACATGTCAGACATTTCGCGGTCCGCGATAACAACGCGTGAGAAAAGCACTCAGGGCGCGGTCGCTGGTTAAAACTCGCCGACCACTTCCCCGCCGCGTCGCGATCCCAAGCCCTGGTATGTTGCCAGATTGATGTTCTGCGAAATGAACCGCACGGAACCGTCGGCCAGAGTGAAGTGCGCCCCACCAATGTGATAGCTACCGAATGACATTTCCATCAGGACCCCGTTTTGTGTCGGGTCGAGCCGCGCGTTGATCTTCACTGCGGTCGAACCCAGTCCTTCGGAGTACTCCGTGCCGCCGATGCCACCGGCTGTCCAGTTCCCCGTTTGTGGTGAACCAATCTGCCAGTAATCCATCTGCTGCGAGTCCTTGACGTAGAGATCGGTATAAGATTCTCCAAACATGACGGTGTTGGAAGTCCCGTCAATAATGTCCCTGGTGCTGATGTTGCTATCGCCAAACAGAATGCCATTCAAGCCCACTTCCTCGAGGGCTTTCGCACCCGCCGGGGTTCCGGCGGGAATTGTGCTGATATCGTCGGAATAGACATTCGACCCGGCGCACCCCCGATAGCTGTTGGGAACACGCCCCGGAATGGCCGAGTTATCAATGTGGGTATCCATCACCATGCTGGGGCAACGAAACACGGGGATCACCGTGGCACACGCCGTTGTGTTGAATGAACCCGAATCCCAGTTGCCATTTCCCGATTCGATCCACTCGATCTTGTTGTAGATGCCTTGTTGTTCCAGTTGGGGGAGAATCATTCCATGCCAGAATGCCTCGTGTTCGTCAAAACCAAATGGAAATACCGTGAACGTGTCATGGTAATTGTGCATTGCCAGACCGAGGTTCTTCATGTTGTTCTTGCATTGAGTTCGACGAGCCGCTTCCCGAGCCTGTTGGACAGCTGGGAGTAGCAATGCAATCAACACCGCAATGATGGCAATGACGACTAACAACTCAATCAAGGTAAATCCACGCTGTGATCGACCTGTAACCCGCTGCTTGCAGACACGCACTTCAGAAATACTCACTGCTGACATTTCGATCTCCGTAAAACTCAAAAAACCGCCCGTTCGTTAAGCGAATTATTACGGGTGCAGCAGAGTCATGTCCGGTGGTCTGCATGAAGGATTCGTGAATATCGCGTGAAGTTGGCGTTCTCGCGTCACCAACGGCGTTCGTCACAACGACTCATCTCACGCAGGCATCCCAAAGAAAACAGAAACCCGGCTCTCATCCAGATAGCCGGGTTTCAGATTCCCGTGGGGGCAACAGATTGTCGAAGTCTCAAAGTTGGGTACTCCTGAAGAGTGTTGCGAGACAGATGGCCGTCGTGGCCACCGGTTCTCAGACAGGTCTATCGTAAACCTTTCTCAAATCAGCTCAGTTATCTTCCCACCGGGACGAACTGGGGCTGAGCAAAGGGTTGAGGAATCCGGGGCTGATAGGGGCCTTGTACGTTACTGAGATCCAGGTTCCGGTTCGGCATCTGGAACGAGTTGCCTCGTTGAGCCACATCCAGGGCCGCGACCACATCTTGATCGAGCACACCAAACGCGGCGTTCATCGAGTTGGCATTCTCTGCCACGGGGACATCGGGTGTGACGCCGCTGCCAGCCATGACGCGTCCAGTGGGTGAGTAAAACTTGGCGGTTGTAATCCGCAGGCCGCAACCGGCAGTCTGCAAGGGAAACTGAGTCTGTACCGTCCCTTTGCCATAGCTGGTCCGGCCAACCACGATTCCTCGTTGATTTTCTTGAACTGCGGCCGCAAAGATTTCACTGGCACTGGCACTGTTGTGATCGACGATCACCACCAGGGGGACCTTCCAGGTATGCTCCTTGGTTGCATGTTCTTCGGTATTGTCAGAAGGATTCCGACCGCGAGTTGCCACGATCGTCCCCTGGGGCAGGAACTTGTCGGAAATCTGAATGGCGGCCGTCAACAGTCCACCGGGGTTGCCTCGCAAGTCCATCACCAGGGCTTGCATCCCCTGTTGATTGAGTCGCATCAAGGCATTTTCCACTTCTTCCGTTGCGGTCGAGGTGAATTTCTCCAATTTGAAGTATCCCACTCGGGTGCCGTTCAACATCTGGACGTCATTGACGCTATGCAGTTGAATCGACTGTCGAGTTGCCGTGACCGTGAACGGTCCCTGATTGCCACGTTGAACACCCAGCACCACTTGTGACCCTTCCGCCCCGCTGATCAAGCTGACCGTCTGGTCCACATCCAATCCTGCCAGATGCTGACCGCTGACCGCCAGTAACATGTCCCCTTGTTTCAGGCCCGCAGATTGTGCTGGACTGCCCGAGATCACCTTGACGACCTCGGCACCTTGATCCTTCATCTCGATCTGCACGCCAATTCCTACCAGGTTGCTTTCCAGTTGCAGGCTGGCACCCGGGTTCCGTTCAGGGGGAACAAACGCCGAATACTTGTCGAGCGATTCGACCGCACCATACACGAATTCCAAAGCGGTCGCGGCAGGTCGCAGTCCTATTTGCTGTTGTCCCATCTGCATGGTCCAGTTCAACAGGCCGAGTGCCTGTTGTTCGTTCTGGACTGGAGACTGCATCCCCTGCTGCAAGGCCTGGCGGAAGCCTTGAACATTCGCCGGCTGCAACATCAACTGATTGGTCTGGACGAACGTGGGGTTGTCCAAGGCATACATCAGATTCGTCATTCCCTTCTGCACGCGGGTTTGAATGGGAGAGGGCTCCAGATGGCGGGTGTCGATCATCTGCGTGACTTCGCTGTATAGAGCGATCGATTGTTGCGGCGACAGATTCAACAGGCCCAGGAATCCCTGGTTCTGATACCGCCGAGTAATCCGGTTCTGAGTGTCCTGTACCGGATTGACCACAGGCTCCTGTGGTTGCATCCGAGGCATGGAGTTCGGAATAGTCGGATTCGAGAAACCAGGATTCGAGAAACTCGGATTGGAGTATCCGGGAAGCGAATTGCCAGGAACTCGCATGCTCGGTGCCGAGAATGTCGGGGGCTGGTAGCCCGCGTCAGGAAAGGCTGGTGATTGCAGATTGGGCGTCGAGTAGCCCGGCAGCCCTGGACCCTGAAAATTGGGGGCCTGATAGTTGGGTGCGGCAAATCCGGAAGCCCGAAAGTCGTCCCCCTGGTAATTGGATCGGTGACGCCGAGGGCCACGGAACTGAGGGCCATCGTCACCAGCTGGCGACATTCGACGACTGGTGCCAGGTTGGTTGTATCCGCCCCATTCTTCATTGCGATAATCGCCGCGTCCGGGGCGCAGGTCGATGTGATCGACGGCGTTGTTGTCCTGCCAGGCTGGGGCAGACTGTCGCATCTGGCGAGTCGGCTGGCTGCCGAAATCGTCCCATTGGTTTTTACGTGAATTAGCGGGTGCGAAGCCCCGGGGTTGGGGCACATCGTCACCGTCGTCATCCCGCATGAATCCCCGAGACGCCGGGGGATTCTCGAACGCCTGGTATCCACCCTGTTGAGCATCCACCGGTGTGGTCAACCAGGCACACAGGCCGCCCAGCATCAGAAATTGCCACCAGCCAAAGTTCTTTATCAGCTTCCCGGACATCCGAGTCAGTGTCGTCGTGATCATGATCACAGTTCCTTGTGTGTGGCTCGCGGGCTGTAGGCCATCATGAGCCTGAAGTGTTTGAAGAGGTTTCCTGCCCCATGTGTTGCCCGGCCTAAGGCCCGGCGTCGCTCTCTCTAGTGCACTGCCAACTCAGCTTCTGGTTGGTCCATGCGGGTGTGTCGCGCTTGCAGCAAGTCCGCCAGCGATGTGATGGCCTTCTGCTTGTCTTCTCCGGCCAATTCGCCCCTCAGAACCCGCACATCCGAGGGGGCTTCGATGCCAATCTTGACTGTGGTTCGACCGGTTTGAATCACTTTGACAAAAATGTTCTCGCCGATCTGAATCATTTCCGTACGCTTACGTGTGAGGACCAACATGATTGAGCTTCCTTTCGACCGTGTGTCCGTTGATTTGAGGGTGGCCCGCGATTCCATTCGGGAGTTTTTACGTTTGATTTCCCATGCTGCGAGTCACAGTGATTCAGTTGCATTGCACGCAGCGTGCCAAATCGATTCTGCATCGAGACTCACAGTGATGTCCTGTTTTAATCTGTTAATTTGTACTGATTTACAAGGATGTTATATGCGATGGCGTATGAGACGAAACTTCAATTCACTCGCTCCACAGTTGGTTTCTACAAACGCTGGGTACACCTTTTTTCAAATCCATCCGCAGTCGTTATATTCAATAAGATTCGCAATGTTTCACAATGTATCTTTTACATTGAAGAAATGTAAAAAATGCGACGTTGGCATGGTCCATTTTGACAATTTACGGACAGAAAAAGATCGGAATACCTCTTCTATATGCCCTTTTTTGAAACGAACGGATCACGTGATTTGGCACGAGCGTTGCGTTATTGATTCTGCGTCTGACGCAGGGTGCGACAGACAGGTCTCCGCGGACTGATCCGCGTGTCGCTCAAGAGAGCAAAGTGAAGGAGTTCACCATGAAGAAGTTCAACATCCTTGTGACGGCTGCCGTGCTGGGCTGGATGGGGGTCTCGGCGAGCGCTGCTCACGCCGGAAACTATCAACCCACAAACCGCGGAACGGCCGTGTCGCAGAGTGCTAACGCCGGACAGGCGGGCACTAAAACTGCGAACTGCTATGACTCGTGCTACAGCTACCCGGTATGCAACGGTCCCATTTGCGGTCCCGTGACGCAGTGCCAATCGTATTGCTCACCGTGCGGTTCTCGCCCCTACTTTCCCGCGTCAATCGGGTATGGCGGATACGGTAACTACGGTGGTTACGGATATGGTGGGTATGGCGGCGGATATGGCGGATATGGAGGTGGGTTTGGAGGTTACGGTGGAAGTTTGGGTGGCTATGGCGGCGGACTGCCGGGCTACGGGGGTGGTTTTGGTGGGTATTCGCCCCTCAATTATGGTCCGCAGCTGAATCCGGGTTTGGGCTCTCCGTATGGGGCTCCCCTGATGAATGGCCCGGTCGTGAATCCAGGCCTTGGAAACCCGTATCTCTCACCAGTGGGTGGCGGAATTGGTGGCCCGAATCTGTACAATTCGGGAGTCGGCGGGTATGGCCCGGCGATCAGCCCGATTAGTCAACCAGGTTTCATGAACCCTGGGTTTTCTCAGCCGATTCTTACCAACCCCAGCTACAACAGTCCGTTCTATCCGTAACCAGTTTCCTGATCCGGGAGAATGGATTCTGATGCTTCAACATCGTGACGCAACAGCCTTCGGCCGCCGACTTTATCGGCGGCCGATCTGCTTCTTTGGTTCTTTGGGAATGGCGTGATGCTGTACCACGAGGTTCGGCCGCGCTAACAATCGCAGTAGATTGACGCTGGAACTGCCAATCAGTACAATGCCCGATTCCTTAACGGTTAGTTTTCAGCCTGCGGGCAGACTTTACGGAGATGATTGTAGATGGGATCGGTCGAACGGACCCGGGAGATTAAGCGGCGACGGGCACGAAGAGTCAAGCTGTTGAAGTTGCGAAAAGTGTTCGCCAAGTCTACCAATGAGGGCGAGAAGGTCCAATTGCTGGCCAAAGCGCGCAAGATCAGCCCGTTGTTTTCGTTCGAAGAAGCCGAAGTTCAATCGTCGGGCAAGTAGATCTTGCCGCGCTGAATTGAAATACAACCAAAATTGAAATACCGAGGCCCGGCTTTCACGTGGAAGGCCGGGCCTCTTTTTGCGCCTGGTAACACAACCTTCGAATCTTCAAGGCGAGCGTCCGGCGTGAGCCGAATGATTGTTAAGCGCCGTAATAGCAGCCCGGCTGCTGCGAGCAGCCGGGCTGCTTTCACTCAAATATCCAGGTCATCCGCCAGACTGGATTCGTTCATGATCAGGTTGTAACGCTCGCTCGCGTCTTTGCCGAGCAACTGGTTGAACGTCTTGTCGGCTTCGATGGTGCCATCGATGTCGACTCGCAGCAAGACCCGCGTCTTGGGATGCAGCGTGGTTTCCGCCAGCTCGGGTGCCAGCATCTCGCCCAGGCCTTTAAAGCGGCTGATTACCGGCTTGCGATTCGCAGGCAGCGCGGCGAGGAATTCCTCCTTCTGCGCGTCGGACTGAACATAGTGCTTTTCCTTCCCCACATCGATCCGGTAGAGCGGTGGTTGCGCCAGATAGATCTTGCCGGCTCGCAACATATCCCGCATGTGGCGGAAGAAAAAGCCGAGGAGCAGCGTGCTGATATGGTTGCCGTCGCTGTCGGCGTCCATCAGCAGAATGATCTTGTTATACCGCAGCTTGTGGATGTCGAAGTCATTGCCGATGCCGGTCCCCAGTGAGGCGACGATGTCTTTGATTTCCTGGTTCTCCAAGGCCTTGGACAACGTCAGCGATTCGGTATTGAGGATCTTACCCTTCAGAAACAGGATTGCCTGGGTCCGGCTGTCTCGACCGACGGCGGCCGTACCACCGGCTGACTGACCTTCGACCAGGAACAACTCGGATTCGTCGGGGTTGGTCGTACGGCAGTCGATCAGCTTACCCGGCAAGGTCGCCTTTTTGCTGGTCGGTGTCTTGCGACGCACTTCCTGAGACGCATCGCGGCTGGCTTGGCGTGCTCGGGCGGCAAGGACGATCCGGCCGACGACTTGATCGGCAATGGTCGGATTGTTATTCAGCCACGTCTCGAGATTCGGGCGGACCAGACTCTCAACCGTCGCTGCCATCTCGGGATTGTTCAGCTTTTCCTTGGTCTGGCCCTGAAACATGGGTTCGCTAAGGAACACTGACAGGACGCCGACGACCCCTTCGCGGATATCTTCCGCACTGATCGCGACACCCTTGACCTTGATGTCATGGACTTCGATGTAATTCTTGACGGCCTTCACCAAACCCGATCGGAAGCCGTTTTCGTGCGTTCCACCGGCGTGTGTGCGAATGCCGTTCACATAGCTGCGGATGTCTTCATCGGTCCCTTCAGTCCAGCGCAGCACTGCCTCCACCTTGGCAGCCGGTTCGTCCCGCTCAATAGCGAATTTCGTTTCGTGGATCGGCTTCTTCTGGTTATCGATGATCAGCTTGTCGAGGTACTCGGAGATTCCCGCCGGATGGTGATACTCGACCTTTTCATTCTTCGTGTCGTCCTGAAAGACGATCGTCAGGCCCGAGTGAATGTACGAGATGTCTTCGAGATGCTGGCGGATGGTATCCGAAGCGAAGTGGGTGCGACGAAAGATCTCTTCGTCAGGTCGGAAGAAGATTGTCGTTCCGTGACCCCGGAACGGACGGACTTCTTTCACCGGAGTGGTCGGCTTGCCGCGCTTGTAGCGTTGCATCCATTCGAATCCATCCCGACGAATCGTCACGACCAATTCCGACGACAACGCATTGACGACCGACGACCCGACACCGTGTAGACCACCGCTGCGGGCGTAGTTCTTGTTCGAGAATTTGCCCCCCGAGTGCAGCGTGGTCAGGATCAGTTCAACGGTGGGAATCTTCGCCTTGGGATGCTTGTCGACCGGGATGCCGCGGCCGTTGTCTTCCACCGTGCACGAGCAGCCATCTTTGTGGAGCGTGACGACAATCCGATCACAGTGACTCGCCAGGTATTCGTCGACCGAGTTATCGACAATTTCCCACAGCAGGTGATGCAGTCCGCGGGCGTCGACGCCGCCAATGTACATGGAAGGCCGCTTGCGAACGGGATCCAGGCCTTCCAGGACTTCAATGTCATCGCCGGTATATTTGCTGGCCGCTGTGGACATGTTGTTTGTATTTCTGTGGGATCAATTGTGGTCTGTTGTGTTTGACTAATTCAAAGGACCTCAAGGACGAAAAGGACCTAAACGACCTAAAACTTTTGGTCCTTTTCGTCCTTGAGGTCCTTTACGTCCCTTTCCTGATGGTCTAAGTCGCCATCGCACCGCCTTAGCCACCTTCCATCTGGGCCCAGTCAACCAGTTCAATTGCGGGTCGTTGAATCGCCAAGAAATCGCTGCGGTGGCTGGTTTTGATGCCGCGTCCGCCGCGTGATGTTAACGAGTACTTCAATTGACCGAAGGTCAGTTCCTTGTCGGCTGTCGTCGTGACTTTCAAACAATCGCTGGGACGCGTCATCTGAGCGAATCCCAGAATGGTGTCGCCGGTATCCAGCTTCATCCCGCGTACGCCTTTTCCAGGACCGCTCAGGATCGGAACTTCATCGATAGCAAAGTGCAGGATGCGAGCTTTGTGACTGGCGAGGAACAGTGACGTAGCATCGCTGACTAATTGCACGTCGACGACGCGGTCGCCATTTTCCAGTCGACACAACTTGCGCCCGACCTTGGTTGAGACCGTGCGAAAGGCGTTCAGCGGCAGGCGCATGATCTGACCGAGTGCCGTCGCCACCAGCAGATACGGGCCGGGCACGGCGTCCCCTTGTGCGGGGGTTTCTTCGGGCGTAAATCGAGGATCCGTCGTCACCGAAGCGACGACCGTTACGCCATCACCGAGACGGTAGTGTTTCGACAACGGTTCGCCGTAGCCCGAGGAAATGGGAATCTGGTCGACAGGTTGCGTGTAGGCGGTCCCGTCACTCGCGAAGTAGACAATACTGTCAAGCGTGCTGGCGGGCAGCACGTTCTGAACCTCGTCCCCTTCACGTACGCGGGTGCCTTCAACGCTCGCCAGGCGCCCGACTCGCTTGATCCAGCAATCGCGGGTCAGAACGACGTTGGTGTTCTCTTTGACGATATAGGCCGAGGCATCGAATTCGGCGATGTCTTCGGACGAACCAATTGCCGTGCGGCGTTTGTCCCCGAACTTCTCGCCGATTTCTTCCAGTTCGGTCTTCACGAATTCCCACTGCTTCTTTTCGGAAGCCAGGATTGCTCGGATACGGGCCGCTTCGGCACGCTTCTCTTTCAATTCCTTGACGATGCGGTCAATTTCCAGCGACGAGATCCGGTACAACGCCAGTTCCAGAATGGCTTCGGTTTGTTCGGCATCCAGAGGAAAGGCGTGCATCAATTTCTGTGCGGCATCGGCCTTTCCTTCGCTCTGGCGGATCAAGCGCAGGGCCTTGTCCAGGCCGTCGAAGATGATCTGAAAACCTTCCAGAATATGGATGCGTCGTTCCAGGATGCGCAGTTGATACTCGAAACGACGACGAATCGTTTTCAGCCGGAAGTCCAAAAACTGCTGGAGAACTTCCAACAGATTCAACCGAGCTGGAATCAGCACTCCTTGGGCATCGGGCACCAGGCAGGTGCAGTTGTACGCAAAATTCTGTTCGAGCGGCGTGTGCTTGTAGAGGTACGCCATCACCGTTTCGGGATCCGAACCGGGTTTGATGTCGAGGACGATCCGGATGCCATGCTTGTCAGACTGGTCCGAACAGTCGAGCAACTGCGGCAGCTTGCGATTGGCGACGACCGCGCCAATTTCGGCCATCAATGGTCCGGTTTCGACTCCGTAGGGGATCGAGTAGACGACCAGCCTGTCCCGCAGTTCTTTCTTCTTTTCGACGTCAAACTTCCACTCCGCCCGCACCTTGACCGATCCGCGACCTTCCTCGTACATCAACTGGATCGTCTTCTTGTCGGTGACGATACGGCCGCCGAGCGGGAAGTCGGGGCCTTTGACAAAGCGCGGTGTGAGTTGCGAAACCTTGAGTTCTTCGCCTCGATTCTCGATCAGAAACGTGCAGGCCTTGATGATTTCGCCCAGGTTGTGCGGCGGGATGTTGGTCGCCATGCCGACCGCGATACCGGTCGTGCCGTTGACCAGTAGATTGGGATAGCGGACTGGCAGAACCGTGGGTTCCTGGTTCGACGCATCGTAATTTGGCCGCATGTCGACGGTTTCGAACCGCAGTTCGTTCATCAACTCGACCGCGATGGGTTGCAGGCGAGCCTCGGTGTACCGCTGGGCCGCTGGCGGCAAGCCCATGATCGACCCGAAGTTACCCTGACCATCAACCAGGGGATAACGGAACGTGTAGTCCTGAGCCATCCGACACAAGGCATCGTAGACCGCTTCCTGGCCATGCGGGTGAAAGTTTCCAATCGTGTCACCGCAAATCTTGGCGCACTTCTTCACCTTGGCGTCGGCGGTTAATCCGAGTCCTTCGAACATGACGTACAGGATACGTCTTTGAACTGGCTTCAGGCCGTCGCGCACATCTGGCAGGGCACGAGACTGGATAACCGACAGGGCATAATTGAGATACCGGCGCCGTGTTTCTGGGCTGATATTCACGTAGCCCAATTGATCCGAACCATCGCCATTCGAGCGGATCTCCGTCTCGTTCTCTTGATCAGCCAAAGCTCACACTCCCGAACAACTCCTGGCGGCGAGCGCCTGGATTTCGCTTAATAAGTTAACGACCGCCGAATTTTGGAGGATGTGTCATTCAGACGGAATAAATCGTTCCAGTCCGTTGGACCGGGCTCCCTGTTGTATGTCGTCTGCTTCGGCAGGGAAAGGACGGGACAGCGATAATTCTTTCTTCGCCCCCACGATTGACACTAAAGATGTTTTCCCTGGAAGTTTTTTGATCACCGCAGAGAACCAGAGGAACGCAGAGATGGTTGCCATCTATTCTTTTTCTCTGCGTTTCTCCGGTTCTCTGCGGTGAAAACTCACTGCATTTTCTAAATGAAGGCCGAAGTCTTCGTAGCTCGCCGGCGCTCACTCCAATGGACTTTTCACCTTCCCCTGCTCCTTCAAAATGGCCCGACTTGGAAAGGTATTCGGCCCGGGTTGACTCTGTCAATTGTATCAGTTCTAGCGAAAAAAACACGTGTAGCGTTCGCCGCAAACCCTTATCTGACTGAGTATTCGAGAAAACTGCGAGAACCGTTAGACCCGTCATGGAATGATTGATTCCGATGTTCGATACGAGCCGAATTCTGTACTGACTCCTGGTGTGTGAATCGCCGTGGAAGTCCATTACTGATGAATGCCTGATGCTTCCTGAAATGATTTCGGGAAGTTTGTTCTGCCTGCGGGTAGACCTGTCGCACTGGTTCCGATCAGTGCTTGTAAAACACGGGACGAAGACCACGATCGACAGTGGTTTTCGGAGAAGTTCCGTCCAAGGAGGGGTCCATGCCTCGGAAGCTGTTGCGTGTCGCGTTGATTGCCGCGGTCATTCCCGCGCTGACACCTGTTGTCTCGTCGGCCCAGACCGCTCGGCCGGCATCCACGGTGCGTACTGTCGCATCGACTCCTGCTGTCAAACAGCAAGCACCAAGTTGGTGGCAACGCCTGCGTGGCCAGAAGCCGGCAGCGACTCCGACTACAAAAGTCGTGACCGTCTCGGCTGAAAAAACCGCGCCTAGTACCGCGGTCGCCACCGAGAAGCCATTCGAGCCAGCAGCGAATGCGGACGCACAACTACCCCGCACTCGTACCACTCGAGTTCGCCCGTTGTTCGGGGCGTCCCAAAGCAAACCGGTGGAAGTTCAGAAAAACCAACCCGACGTGGCGACCCCCGTTGTGGAGGCGGCCCACGAAGCCGTGGCCTTCCCGATTGATTCGGCACCTCCCCCACGCGACGTGACGGCAGATTACAACCAACCCCGCGGTCAACGTCCGCGATATGACTATACCGCGCTGCAGACACCCGCGGCTGCCCCGGACGATGTCAACTTTGCGAATCCGGTTCCGAGTCAGCCGGTCAGTTTGCCGGCCAATGGCATGAATGGCGCCATTCCCGCGAATCCTGTGTACGGTGGCACGGCAGGATTCATGCGTGTGGACGGGGCGATGTATCCCAGCCCCCGACCGGGAATTCCCATGGATGTCGGTGCGGTCATGATTACGAATCCGGCACTCGATCCGCACGAAATGTTGTATGCCCATCATTATCGCGGGCTGTACGGACCGTTCTATCACAAGACCTACCGACACTGGATCATGACACCGTTCGGCATCTGCAAGAGCGAAAAGCGAGTCCTGATGGGGACGGAAGTTCGAGTGAACTACAAGTCACACATCAGTCCGTTCTCGTTGTTCTTCCCGCCGGTTACGCACTAAGTAGAACCAGTAACGATAATCCGTGGTTGACAGTACCGTCACACAGGTCGAAGACTTCAGGCCAATATTCTCAGGAATCAAGCACATGCTGACTCAACATAAAACATCACGGCTATGGATGGCCGGGTTGGTCTGCCTGCTGGCGACATCCGCATCCGCTCAGGAACGAACCGCCGAATATGGCTCGCGTGATCAATCCCGCGCCGGGCAAGTACGACCGGTGAACTTCATGGGGATGGGCGGAACCTGCAACAATTACTACAACCCGTGGGCGAACTACGCTCCGGGGTACAATACCTATCCCAATTACGGTGGTCCGAATCGGGGCTATGTCGCTTATGGTCACACTGGTGGTGGCTGCTGCTGCCCCTGGTTGGCGAACCTGTGCTGCTGCAAGAATAACTGTGCGGAGTGCCGTTCGAACTTCGGACGTCGCGTGCGATGCAGCATGGCCTGGTTGCGGCCCCTGACCTATTGGGATGCGGGAGCTCAGTGCGACATCATCGCCTTGAATCCCGGCTATGCCCATCCAAACGATCTCAATCAAGGCTACGCTGCCCAGGGTTACGGCGGGCCGGTCTCGGTGCCGCAAGCTCCCAATATTCGCAGCAACTACAACTACGGCTGGGGTCTGCCGTCGTCCCGGTTAACGCCGACGTCAATGCCCTACCCTGCTCCCTACTAATCAGATTTCAATTCAGTCCGGATCATCGTACGATTCGCCAGAGGGATGAGAAACATGAAATTGATGCTGTCGTTCCTTCGCCGCTCGGCTGCTTTAGCGAGCCTCCTGCTGGCGATGGCTGTGCCGTCGGTGGGCTATTCCGCAGACCAGTTCGCTCCCACGAATCGTCCTCAAGCTCCGGTTGGAATCAGCATCCAGCAGGCCAGCTTTGCCACCTACAGCAACTGCCCTAATGGCAACTGTAACAATGGTGGTGGTTGGGGTTGGAATCGCTGGGGTGGAAACTGCAACAACGGATCTTGCAGCACGTGCAATGGTGGCGGGCTGTTCGGCTGCGGTTGCCATCACGGCTTGGCAGGTGGCAACGGTTGGGTTCGGCCCCCCGCAGTATGGGGTTTGGCTCGTACGCCGAACATGTATAACTATTACTGGACGGCCCAGTTGGCTGGTCAGCCAACCGCTCCCGGCCCGGTCTATCCGATGGTCTATCAGCCGACGGATACCAGCCAGATGGGATTCTATTATCAGTCTGTTCCGCGCTGGTACTATCGTCCTTCGATGTTGCCGCCGGCCCCTGCTCCGTACTGGCCCCTGGGCATGAACACTGCCTATGGCGCGGGCTACACCGGCTTCGATGGTAATTATGCGAACGGTGGTCCGGTTGCTGCTCCGGGAACCGCTCCCGTGGCACCTGCTCCTGTGGTTGCTCCGCCGCCGCCAGTCGAACCACAAGTCAACGTTCCGGGTCCGGAAGCGACTTACTTCCCGAATCGGATTCGCCGCTAGTCGCGGTTTTCCAATAGCCAGAAAAGTCTGTTCACACGATAATTCACAGCCCGACTGCCATCCCGGCAGCCGGGCTGTTTTCATGTAGCTGGCCTGCATCATGACCTACGAAGTCGAACTGAAGTTCCGCCTGCCTGACAACCAATTCGTCCTCGTGCGATTGGACGAACTCGGTGCGGTGGCCGGTGCGTCTCAGATTCAGGTCGATCAATACCTGGCACATCCCGTGCGAGACTTCGCTACCACGGACGAAGCCTTGCGCATCCGCAGCATCGGCGATGGAAACCGAATCACTTACAAGGGACCGGTGATCGATCGGGCCACCAAAACGCGGCTTGAATCCGAGCTGACGTTTCAATCTGGCCCAACCGCCGCCGAACAATTCGCCCAGATCTGGGAACATCTCGGTTTCCGCCGAGTTCGCGTCGTCCGCAAGACGCGCCAGTTGTACTCGCTGCGCTGGCAAGACCGCGATTTGGAAATCTGTCTCGATCAAGTTGACGGTCTGGGAGCATTCCTGGAGATCGAGACACTGGCGGACGAAGCAGAAAAGACGGCCGCCCAGCAGACGATCCTCGCCCTCGCTCGCGAACTTCAACTGAGTGAACCGGAGCAACGATCGTATCTGGAAATGTTGCTCGAAACGGATCGGAGTTAACTTCAGTTCACTAATTTGTGCCGAAGTGAACTATCGATTCTTGGAGAGCCGGGCGGCGTAAGCCCCCGGATTCCTATCGCGAAGAATCCGGGGGCTTACGCCCAGACTTTTCAAGGTGCTTTTCGGCTTGCCCACAACTCTCATCTTGCGTTGTTTCTATGATTAATGCGAAGCTTCCGGCGGTTTTGAACATGGATGTTCGATGGCAAGGAGGCCGCGCGATGGTCAATTCGATTCTGGAACTGTTTTCCCAATCCAGCCCCGTTACCGTCATGTACCGTGGAATTCTGGAATCGGTGTTGTCTGAGGATCTGTTAGATCGGCTGTTTGAATCCTATTCGCAGCGGCAGTATGTCCGCGAATTGACGTTTTCCCAATGCTCGGAGTTGATGGCGGAAGTGGTGACCAAGATTCGTCCGTCGATCAATGCCGCTTATACGGCGAAGGCGAAGAGCATCCCGGTCTCGGTGACCTCGGTTTACAACAAGTTGAACAACACGGAGCCTGCCGTCAGTGAAGCTCTGGTACGCGAGACGAGCCGCAAGATGGCTGCGGTGATCGATGAACTGGACGGTAGGGTTCCGGGTCCGATCCCGGGCTATGACGTCCGAATCGTCGATGGCAACCATTTGGCGGGTACCGATCGTCGACTCAAGGTCCTTCGCAATCATGGTGCCGCCGCTTTGCCTGGCCATACTCTCGTCATCCTCGATCCGCAGCGCGCCTTGGTGGAAGATGTGATGGTGTGCGAGGATGCCCACGCCAATCAACGAATCCTGTTTCCCGAACTGTTGGAACGAGTGCAGCCCAAGCAATGCTGGATCATGGACAGTCATTTCTGCACGCTGGGCATGCTGTTCGGTCTGAAGGACCGCAAGGCCTTCTTTGTGGTCCGACAACATGGCAGTCTGGAAGGCCAGTTGATCGGCAAGCGGAAGTTCATCGGAAAGACAGACACGGGACGACTGTATGAGCAATCGCTGCTCATTCAGTTGGACGATCGCGTTCTGGAAGTCCGTCGAATGACGATTGTCCGTGATCAGCCCACGGAATCCGGTGACACGGAAATTCATATCTTGTCGAACCTGCCGGGGAAGGTCTCTGCCAAAGTCATTGCCGAAGCTTATCGAGATCGCTGGACCATCGAGACAGCCTTTCAGGATGTCACGGTCAACCTGCGATGTGAGATCAACACATTGGGTTATCCCCGAGCGGCCCTGTTGGGCTTCTGTGTCGCGCTGGTGCTCTACAACGTACTGTCGATCTCCAAGGCTGCCATTCGCGTTGGGACACCGGGAGCCAACCAACTCACACGGAACCTCTCTACCTATGCCTTGGTCGACGAAGTTGCCGGAACCTGGCGAGGAATGATGATCGCGATTCCTGCATCCACATGGTACGAAACATTCGCCAGTCTGACGCCGAAGCAACTGGCAAAGAAGCTGCGACAGTTGGCCAAACACGTGAACCTGAAATCCTTCACGACATACTCGTGGACTCCCAAATCCCCCAAGGAAAAAAAGACGAGCGGAAATCGCGGTAACCATCGTGCAACACATCGACTACTTCAGTCCCGAAAAGTTAAGGCGTGACACCTTGAAAAGTCTGGGCTTACGCCGCCCGGCTCACCAAATATTATCTGCCTACTTTTCCAGCGGGTACATCGGCCTGCGGCGATGCTGATGGTTGAGTTGTCCGAAGTCGTGTGTGTGGATGGCTCGGGCGCTGATGTTATAGATCGATCCGCCCAGTCGCTCAAAGCCGGACCGGAAGTGGGCGGCTGATTTCACGGAGATGTACTTCATCCGCGAACAATCGATACCGAGCGATCTTGCGAAGGCCTGATCGAGCGGCTGTACGCGGCCGCTCACGACGACAACGTTGATGCCACCGATTCGCAACCAGGCGGACGTTCCCAAGTCACCTGTCAGCCCCGCGTACATCGGACCATCGTACGTGAACTTGCCATCTGACAGGGCCACGATTTCCACTGTTCCCACGACGGGCGGGCCTTGAATGGGATCGGACTTGCCTCCCACTTCCGCATGGAACAGCGCTCCCACGCCAGCGGCGTGGGCTGCCTGAGCGAGCTCGGGATCAACCAGATAAAGTACCAGGGCGTCTGGAAGTTTCAGGTCGATAAAGGTCTGCAGGACTTCCGTCGAATCGCCGGAGGCTCCACCCCCTGTGTTGTCGGCCATGTCGGCCAGCATGATTGGATAGCGTCCCGCGTGCTCTCCAGTGGCGAGTGCTTCGCGGACGGTCAATGGCTGCCGATACCACGTCTCGCGGCGTACCGTAATCCAATCTGTAAGTTCTCGTGCCGTCCGGTCGGCGAGGTCCGTATCACGATCTGCGACGACAATCAGCGACGGCCCCATGTCCGGGACATCCGCCCATGCAAAACCTGTTGCCAAAGTGATCGACAGTATTCCCGGACGTTGCTCGGCCGCGTGAATCAAGCGGAACGCCTCGTCAATCGGCGGATGGGCCGTAACCTGAGTTGCGACACTCCAGAAGAGGGGGATGTGCTTGATGACCATGACGGGATGGACTTCTTTGCGAATGACCCGCACGATCAAATCGGCCGCCTCGCGACCTCGTTCGGCCATATCGACGTGGGGATAGGTATCAAACCCGATGATTGCGGTCGCGGCGGCAACTCGGCAAGCCGTATGATTTCCATGCAGATCAAACGTCACCACGATCGGGCAATCGGGTCCGACGGCTTTGCGTACCGACTCGATGAATTCGCCGTCGCCGTCCGCGATCCCTTCGATCACCATCGCCCCGTGCATGTCGAGCAGCACGCCATCAATGGGACCGTCTTTCCGAGCCTGGTCCAAACGCTCCAGAAACTCCCCCTTGAGTGCGTTGTAATCGGTGAGCGGAATCACACCGCTGGGATACGCAAACGTCCACAACAGCGGCACGAGTTCGAAGCCATGACGCTCGGCCCCGTCGATGAACCCGCCCATGCAGATGTTGGTGCCACGAAACCGCTCGATGACTGCAGCCCCGCGGAACAAACCGAACCCCGCCTCGAAGTCCCTCACCGTCGTCGGTGTCTTGGCGAAAGTGCTGGTCTCGTGCGAGATTCCACCGGCAACGATACGCATACTTGTGCTCCCTGCTGAGTTGGTTTGGCGCGGTGCTGATAAAAGCGTGTTTGAAATGTCAGATTTCGGGAGGGCGACGCTCCCGCGGAGCCTGAGACGACCAGCGGTCGGCGTCCGCCGGAGGCTCTGGTGCCCCCGGCGGACGCCGAGCTAAAGCTCGTATTCTGCTCGGCGGGAGCCTCGCCCTCCCGTGTCAAACACGCTGCTAAGGCGATTGATCGAGTACTCGCATCGTATTGTCAAAACCTTCAGGCTCCAAGGAACAGCGGAATTCATTACAGGCGAAGCCGGCAAATCGTAGTCATCTCGCTCCGCGAGATGAGGGCCGAATGCGGGTTGAGCAGTGGTACTTTGATCGAGACCAACGTGGCCTGCGACCCACAAAACTCCCGGGTGAATCTCTTGCGGAGCATGACGTTTACCATCTCCATGAATTTCAACCGAAGTACCATAACTTTACACTGAACGTCGTCAATCTATTCCAAAGCAGTCCGGATGCCCCGCAGCAGCCGGGCTGCAGATTCGCAACCATCGAATCCTCGCAAGGAACCCGCAAATGAGAATTGGATCGTGCGTTTGGTCCTGTATCTGTTGTCTGGGAATGGTTTCCATTGCGTGGGGTGGTGAGCCCGCGACCGGTTGGCGGGGAAATGCTACTGGCCTGTGGCCCGATTCGACCGCTCCCCTGGAGTGGCACCGTCTGGCTCATGGTGCGATGGAAGGCATGCGGTCTCAGACAACTCGTCCTGCGGGTGCTGAAGTGCCATCGACGGCCTCGGTGGTGCAAAAGGGATTGCTGCCGGAATGGCTGGTCCTGGGGCCGTTGACGATCGCCGATTCTGTGAAGAATCTCGATGACGACTTGCTCGGTGGAGAAGCCGACATCGCACCCACTGCCGGGGACAAGACGGCAGGGTTGGAGTGGCACAAAATCGTCGCTAAGGTGGATGATCCGATGGATTTCGGTGCGGCCGTCCTTCCGGTCGTTTCGTTGATCAAACCCGAGGAATTCCAACGCAATCGTGTCGCCTATGCTCACGCCTACCTCCATTCGCCGCGCGGCGGGACGGTCCGCGGCGTGGTGGATCACTGCTATGGTCTAAAGGTCTGGGTGAACGGCCAGCAAGTGTATCGAGAGCCAGAGCGTCTGGCCGTCTTGGGGGGCTATGAACCGATCAGCCGCCACGAACTGGCCTACGACGAAACTCCTTCGGGGCGATTTCAAATCGAACTCAAGCCGGGTTGGAATCGAGTGCTGCTGAAGGTCACGACATCTCCGAAAGACGGCTTCAAGGAATTGGATTTCTGCCTGCGGTTCATGGATCCGCCGACCGTCAATTATGAGACGAAGAACATTCGCTGGATGGCGGAGCTCCCCAATCGCAGTACGTCGACGCCAATCGTCGTTGGCGATCGTATCTTTCTGACTGCGGAACCCGACATGCTGGTTTGCCTGGATAAGCGATCCGGCAAGGTCCTGTGGTCGGCCGCGAACAACTACTACGAAGCACTCACCCCCGCAGAGCGGCAAGCCCTGCCAGCGCTGAGTACCCGGGTTGATCCTCTGGTCGCGGAGCTGAAGAGTTCGCCCGATCGCTCGAAGCGATTGGAGCTACGGCGAAAGATCCAGGCGGAACTCGTCAGCATTGATGCGAGCATATTCGACCTCGATACCGATGGCCACTTTGCGGCTCACTTTGGGATTGTTGGCTTCACGATGCCGACGCCTGTCAGTGATGGTCAGAGAGTCTACGTCTGGTGCGGGCTGGGTGTGGCGGCCTGCTACGACCTGGATGGAAATCGGCAATGGATTACTCGAGTCCCGACCGGACACCTCGAATATGGTTCCTCTCCGGCATTGGCAGACGGCATTCTGGGAGTCTTCCTGGGCAAGCTGCACGGCTTGGACGCCAAGACGGGTAAGCTGAAGTGGACTCAGCCCAAGATTCACAAGAATATCGCAGCCATCCTGGCCACGACGTTTGGAGGGCAGCAGGTGTTTGTCTCGCAACTGGGAGAAGTTGTGCGACCATCCGATGGGCAACTTCTATTTCGACCACAAGGTGCCGCATCTGGTGATGGCGGCACTTGGGGACCACCCGAGATTCTCGGTCAGACCCTGCACTTGGGACGCTACGGCGTGCATCAATTGGTGACCTATGATTTCTCGAAGGTGGCAGGCGACACGTGGGCTCCCGAGTTGAAGTCGACTTTCGACTTGGAGTTACCCCGTGAACACAGCCTGAATGCCAGCGGCGGTTGGGTCGACCGCTCGACAGCAGGATCGCCATTGGTGTATGACGGGCTGGTCTATACAGTAGACATTTACGGCTGGCTATACGTCGCCGACGTCAAGACGGGTAAGACGATCTATTTCAAGGACTTAGGGGTGCAGGGCCTGATGCATTACAACTCGGTTCCTGTCGCGGCGAGCGTGACGCTGATTGGAAACCGAATCGTGGTTCTCGACAATCAAGGCACAGCAATCATCCTGGCCGCTGGCCGCGAATTTCAGGTCATCACCAGAAACCGTATTGAAACGCGACTCGACCGAGTCTGGCCGTTACCAGCCCAGGAAACACTGGCTTATGCACCGCCAATCTCAGATGGCGATTGCATTTATCTGCGGGGTGAGCGATACCTGTATTGCATCGGCAAACCGTAAGAATTTGAATCTTGGGGAGGTGAGTGTTGTGGTCGAGCCAGGCGCACCAACTCGCAAAGCGGCACGCAATCCGCTAGCCAAGTACGCCGTCGGCACCACAATATTGGCGGCGTTCGACATGACCTTCTACGCCATGCTGAACTTGGCAATACCAGCCAAGGACCACGTCAGTGTATTCCCGCGCTGGCTGTTTGACGCAGAGATGCTGGCTTTGATGTCGCTCAATCTGGTGGTGCCGCTCAGTTTCGTCATGTTGCTAGCCGCCACCCTATGGTCGGGTCGGTTTGCCCCCGTTCGGTGCGTGGTGGCGTGGCCGCGAAGTCTATCGATCGCCTGGTACTTTGGGGCGTTCAATTTGCTAGGCGTTGCCTACTGTGCAGCCAGTGGAGGACTGGGGCGGTTGTGAATCACCACAAGTCGCGTAGGACGGGTCTCCAGGCCCGTTCGAGTTGCTCCGGACGGACCTGGAGACCCGTCCTACGCGGCGGTGACCTGATGGAATCTCAGAATCTGGCGGGAATAATTCCTCTTCATTCAGGATCTTTTTCCATAGAGATCATCGATTTTCTGCGCGGGTTGTGAACGACAGAACGGTCAGACACGCAGGAGCAGTGAAATGTCGCTTTCCAAGTTCCGATTCGCCGTACCCCTGTGTGTGATATTGATCGCGGTGACGTTGAGCGGTTGTTCTTACCGTTATGCATTTGAACTGGAAGGGACCGTTAGAAGTGCGAAAGACGGCGAGCCCATCAAGGGCGTGACCGTGACATTGAAAGTGAACGACGCCGATGCCGAATTCAGCCGGCCTTTAGTCTTTCTCAAGGATGGACAGTTTGAGGGCGAATTCCGAGTAGGAGATTCGGTCTTCTTTGGGAAGAAGTTGCCCACATTCACGTTAGTGCTGTCTAAAGACGGATACTTCGACGAGCACGTCGATATCAGCCCCAAGAAAGATCCCGGTGAGACCGACGAACTGACTCGCTTTGTGGTGGTGGCCTATATGCGACACCGGTGACGTTTCAAATTGCCGGCTTCAAACTGTTTCCTCGACGATCATCACGGTGCCGCCGTAAGTCACCAGCGAACCGAGCAGCGCCGATGTGACCTGAATCAGGACATCGATGCACTCTGGGTCGCCGGTAGGCTTTTCCCATGCCGAGACGCTCGGCGCGAGCCACCGTGGCACTGGAATTCGCAGTGGTCCCAAGCGCAGTGCCGCACCCGCCGGATGGTAGACGAGTGCCCCATCGACGACCTCCAGCCTGAACCGAATTTCCATCGGCCCCATCGCTTCAGCCAGCAGACCATTCGTCCGCCGCACTTGTAAACTGGTCATCGGGCGGTTGTCGAACGTGCGGTTCCATTTCTCTCCGTCGCCCTGCGGAATAATCGCCAGTTGTACCGCTACGGCCTCACCGGCTGCCGGCAACCCCGCCAGCCAGACAGCACAACGAGCCAGCCAGTTCTTCCCGTGACGGACCTGAAAGACTCCCGCGGCGCGGATGGTTTTCCCTTCGCCATGAAAGCGGCGTACGGTCACGTCCAAGTCTTCCCACGCGGCCCCCAGCACCCGTTGATACAACCCCATGTTTGTCTGGCAGGTGGTTTCCATCAGTGGTTCCGATTCGGCTCTCATACGACAATTCCGCTCAGCGCGGAATGATACGACATGGACATTCAACCGTTACGGGGCCGAATCCTTAACCTGAAAAGATGCAGATGGAACCCCCCCTTCGTGACCGATGCGACCTTCTGTCCTCAATCCGAGTTGGAACAGAAGGCCACAAAGATCACGAAGGAAACGAACTGTACTCGCGTCAATTGCTTCGCGAACTACTTTGCCGCTTCCGGCTTGGGCAATTTGGTTTGCATCTCTGTCCGCAACTGCTTCGCCAGTTCATCTCGTGGGGCCAGCTTCAATGTCTGGTCCAGATGCTCGGTGGCCTCACGCGGGTAGCCGAGATATCCGTACTGAAAACCCAGCAGGAAGTGATGGCTGGGTGAATCGGGTTTCTCCTTGACCGCTTTCTCAAGGGCTCGCAGTTGGTCAGTGTAGCTCTGATTGCTGGTGTAGAGGTCCTTGTAGTTCGACACGACGACTCCCCATTGATCCTTGGGCAGTTGCTGCATGGCGTTCTGCGCCGCTCCGGCCGATTCGTCGTATTTGCCGTTGGCAAACAGGGCTTGGCTGAGCATCATCACGAGGACCGGATTCTTGGGATCGTCGACGACGGCGTGCCGTAAGGCGTATTCAGCTTGCTTGAAATCACCCGCTTTGAAAGCAGCTTCTCCATCGTCAGCGTAGGCAATGGCAGTTGTCGCGTTCGGGACGGCGCTTGTGGGAGCACCATTAGTGGCGGGAACCGTCGCCTGAGCGGCCAGCCCGGTCGGATCGGTCGTTACCAGATTGGTCGCGACCAGCGGATAGCCGGGGGACGAATACGTGTAATATCCGGGACTCGCGTAGCCCCCAATACCCGATCCGCCGTAGTAGCAATTCGAATTGTAGCCATATCCGCCACCGTAGCCCCCATAGCCACCGTATCCGCCATATCCATATCCGCCGTAGCCGTAGCTAAAGTTATTCAGTAACGTGCTGATCAAACCCCAGACGATCTGGCCTCGGCCATAGCCATAGAGCCCTCCATAGTTCTGCCAGTTGACGTTGCCTCCCCATCCGTGTCCTTTCGTCCCTGTTCCTGCAACTGCAGGCCCGCCGCTTGCACCCACCGCTGAACCGGTACCGTGACCCACAGAACCGCCGTGATTGGCGTGAGTAAAGTTCGAGACATGTCGAGAGACGAAGGAATTCGGTCCACCGCTGGCATGTCTTCCCGCCAGCGAACCGCCGATTCCGCTACCGGAATGATGGGCCAACTGGCCGACTCCACCACTCATATGAGTCCGGACGGCTCCGCCGAGTTTGGTCTGGCCGAAGTTTGAACCGCCTGCTCCCCCACCGCGAAGAGTTCCGTTCGACAGGCCGCCGACGCGTCCGCTGCCCATGCCGCCACCCTGGAAACCGCCACCAATATGGCCGCCGCCAATGTGACCGCCACCGATATGGCCACCACCCCAGCCCCCTCCGCCGCCTCGGAAATGGCCGCCTCCAAAGTGACCCCCACCGAAATGGCCTCCGCCAAAGTGGCCGCCCCCGATGTGGATTCCGCCGATTCCACCGTGAGCCAGGGCTCCAGCCGGAGCCCCTAGAAAGAGCGCGGCCGCTAGAGCCGCACTGAACGAAACGACGCGCGTGGACATGATCCGTTTCCCCCAAGGAAAAGCATATCTCTCGCTGGCTGAATGCAAATTCATTCTAAGCAGCGATGAACCGATATGAACCGAGAGTGGGGGATTCTGTCGTATTATTCATCATGTCGCAGATGACGTAGGTTAGCCTTTCCAGGCTGACCCGAGCGCACGGTGACGCGGTAAACGCACAAATTGGATCCGTAGGTCGCGCGACCCGAACGGCACGAATTCGATGGAATATGAGGACGATCGATATGCGCTAGGGTCAGCCTGGAAAGGCTGACCTACGGTGCCAACTGCACCGGAGTCAGCTTCTGCACCCGCATGCGGTCGGCTCGCAGGCGTGCGTCGTAGGCACGGGGGCCGTTCAACCCCATCGACTGGCCCACGAAACGGTCCAGGTCGATACCGGGCTCGCTGTCCAGGTAGCACAGAATCCTGCGGTCTGGGGCGGCGATGACGTAACGCGGCATACCTGGTTGAGCGTTGGGCAATCGATGCACAATGCCGGCGCCTTGGAATTTTGGTCGGGGAATTCCCTGGGCATTCGGGATCATTCCGCCCGCGGTAGATCCGGGGCTTTGGCTGGGATCTCTGGAAGTGCGATTGTCCTCCAGGGTACGGATGGAGTTCAATCGCTGAGCGATGTACGCGGCGTCTTCGTGGATCTTCTGATATTGTTCAACCTTGGCGAGTCGTCGATCGATCCCCGGGGTCAGCGGTCCTTTTCCGGACATCTCTTTCAGGGCCCGCAGGTCTTCAAACTGATTGCTGAAGTTCCAGTCCTTTGCCGGCTTCGCCAGGATGTCTTTCAGCTCCTGGTCGAGCAGCGCCAGATCTTCGCGGATGGTAGCATCTTCCGAAGGCACTTCGGCAGCCGGTTCATCCAGATCGCTGAATGGATCTGAGTTCTGTTTGGCCTTGCCCGGTGCACTTCCATAGAGCGGTGCATCTTCGCCCTCGGAACCCGGATCGCGCAGAATCGCCGGTCCCATCGACTTGCCACGTGGCTTCGTGGGTGCCACTGCGACGGCGGGCGAGTCACCCTCGTCGGGTTTTTCAATCGGCTTGCGAGCCGTATTTTTCGGCAACACTTTTGGGCTTCCATCCGGATTCAATTCGACCAGATGGCTACCTTTGATCCAGCGATGTTCGCCCCGGGGTGATTTGATTTTCAACCAGAGCTCGTGTCCTTTATCGGATTTGATAGTTTCGTCGCCGATGATTTCCACCGTATCACCCGTGTTAAGCCGCACTTGCTCGACATCACGCTGAGTACTATTGAAGGCCCCCACACGGACAACTACACCGTTCGCCTTAATCCGACCCTGGTTACCGGTCCGTTCGACATTGATCCCATTGACCCAGCTGAAGCTTCCCGGCGGCGGGTCAATCATGTACCAGCCACCTGGGTCTTTGCGCAGGACGTGCACTTTGTCGCCGGGTGACAGTTTCAGCGTGGCGTAGTAACTTTCGGTTCCGGGACCACTACGAACGAGGGCCTCGTCCCCTGTTCCGGTTTGGACCACGGCGTCAAACGGCTGAATCGGTTTCGCGGCTGCGACCGCCATGGTGCCGCAGAGGACGAACAGAAAGCAGATACAGGTCAGGTTGTGACGGAATGGTGACATGGAGCCCACCTTCTCAAGGGGCAGACGAACGCCGTCCCGATATTGGACGACTTCAATCGAATTCAAAAGGGCGGTGATTGCAGAAATGGCGACGCGGAATGTGCGAGCGCGATGGAACGAGCAGACAGACTTTGATGTGAAGCGGGATTGGTAATCCAAGTCAGTGATTTCAACAAGGTCAATCTGCCATCACAAGTCCCGCAGTCTGCGGAAACTGAGTAAGATTAAGAGGTTCTGTCGTTTGGGGTGGGTTTGGGAGTTGACACCTCACCCCTCCCGGTTTAGGATACCGAATAGATAAGTGTCTGTTGAAGTATCCTGAATTACGACGCGTTTTGAATGCGGCTCGGGTTAAGAGAATCTTAACTCAGAGTCGTTGGACGCCACACCGACAACGATCTTCCGGCTCTCACCTCGCCCCCTTGAGGTCCCCGAGAGTCGAAGACTCAGTTATCAGCTACCAGCCGGAGGGCCAGCGACGTGCTCACCATTGAAGGTCGTCAGCAAACATTTTGTGATGGCGTTTCCCGCCGCAGCTTCCTGAAAATCGGTGGCTTGGCGATGGGCACGTTGGGTGGCTTTACCCTCGCCGATCTCTATCGAGCCGAAGCGGCTGGCGGAACCGGATCTCGCCAGAAGAGCGTCATCAATATTTTCTTGGGTGGTGGTCCGCCCCATCAGGACATGTGGGAAATCAAGGTCAACGCACCCAAGGAAATCCGCGGCGAATTCAATCCCATCGCGACCAAAGTTCCGGGAATTGAGATCGGTGAAGTCTTTACACGTATCGCCGCCCATATGGACAAGTTCGCGGTCATTCGCTCGATCGTTGGCTGTAGCGGCGCCCACGATGGTTTTCAATGTCTGAGTGGTTGGGAACGCAATTCCATCTCCGCAGTCGGTGGCCGTCCGAGTATCGGTTCAGTCCTGTCGAGAATTCAGGGACCGGTTGATCCTGGGGTTCCTCCGTTTGTCGCCCTGGCGGATAAGACTCAACACGTACCGTGGTCGGAACCAGGTGCCCCCGGATTTCTGGGGGCTGCATTCAAAGCCTTCAAGCCGCAGGGTGAAGGCATGGCCGATCTGCGTTTGAATACGGTCACGACAGATCGTCTGCAGGATCGCAAATCGCTGCTGAAGGGATTGGACAATCTCAAGCGAGAAGTCGATGCCAGCGGAATGTTGCGTGGCATGGATTCATTCAACGAAGCGGCATTTGGCGTGTTGACATCCAGCAAATTGGTGGATGCTCTGGATCTGAGCAAGGAAGACCCGAAGACCGTCGAACGCTACGGCGACGGCAAGCCGTACAAATTCCAATATGACGGAGCCCCCACTGTCAATGATCAGTTGCTGATGGCTCGGCGCTTGGTGGAAGCGGGTGTCCGTTGCGTCAGCTTGTCGTACGGCCGCTGGGACAGTCATGGCGACAACTTTGGTCTCGTCCGAGACCACGGTGGCAAGCTCGATCAATGCGTCACCGCCCTGGTCGAGGATCTCGAACAGCGGGGCATGCTGGACGACGTCACGATCGTGGTCTGGGGCGAATTCGGCCGTACTCCACGTGTCAACCCGCAAGCGGGCCGCGACCACTGGCCGCAGGTCAGTTGCTGCTTGATGGCAGGCGGTGGAATGCGAACCGGTCAAGCCATTGGGGCCACAAACCGTCTGGGCGAATACGCTACCAAGCGTCCCGTCCACATGCAGGAAGTCGTCGCGACGATCTATCGCAACATGGGTATCGACCCCATGACCACAACACTACGAGATCCCACGGGACGACCGCAATTCCTGGTTGACGTTCGCGATCCGATCCACGAATTGGTGTAGAGTCTGTGGCACACGCGGCTCGCGTGCTGCCTCTGTGGATCTCTAGAACGCTGCTGCACGCGGGCCGCGTGCGCCACGTTGATTTATCCCGGCAGTTTTTCCAGGACGGTGAACTCGTCTAATGAGACCGTCGTCCGTTCGCCCGGCGTGTCGTCTCGCAACAGCAGGATGATGTCCTGAAACGCTTTGTCGTCGCCGCTGCGATCGACATGCAATCCATTGCGACGGCGGTCGGTACTGATCACTCGGCCCGAAGTCGACGTGTACCAGATCTTCAGTCCGACCTTCACCCGACGCGTCACCTTGATGTGATCGTTGGGCTTCAGGGCTTCAAAATGAAGTTGGTTTTCGGTAGTGGCTGCCATGTTTCCGCTCTCAGCATCCTTGGTCTGGGTTTTGATCCTGAAAGGATCATAGCAATTAGCCGGGGGTTGAGCGAAGCGACACCCCCGGTGAATTGCGTCAGCACACGTATTCGATCCTGAAGGGATCGCAGCAGACCGTTTGGGCTGCGACCCCGTTGGGGTCGTGGAAAACATTCAACGCAAACCGGGGGTGTCGCTTCGCTCAACCCCCGGCTAATGGCTATCACCCCTGCCGGGATGAAGTCAGATTCGATGAATCTCTTCGCTTAGTATTCCTTGGCCTTGATCCAAGTCATCATACGGCGCAATTCCTTGCCGACCTGCTCGAGCTGGTGGCTGCGTTCGCGACGACGGGTGGCCTGGAAACTGGCTTGATTGACCTTGTTTTCCAGCAGCCAATCGCGAGCAAACTGACCGCTTTGGATTTCGAGCAGAATCTTCTTCATCTCGAGCTTGGTCTGCTCGGTCACAATCCGCGGTCCACGAGTATAATCGCCGTATTCCGCGGTATTTGACACGCTATATCGCATGTAGTTGAGTCCGCCCTGATAGAACAGGTCGACGATCAACTTCAATTCGTGCATGCATTCGAAATAAGCCATTTCCGGCTGATAGCCGGCTTCGACGAGCGTTTCGAACGCCGCCTTCACGAGGGCACTGACACCGCCACACAGCACGACTTGCTCGCCGAACAAATCGGTTTCGGTCTCTTCGGCAATCGTCGTTTCGATGACGCCACCACGCGTACCACCGATACCCTTGGCGTAGGCCAGAGCCAACTGACGCGAGCTATCGGAAGCACCGGGATACAAAGCAATCAAGCTCGGCACACCGCCACCCTTTTCGTATTCGCTACGAACCAGGTGACCGGGGCCCTTGGGAGCCACCAGTGCGGCATCAACACCGGCCGGAGGGACCACTTGGCCGAAGTGAATGTTGAAACCGTGTGAGCACAGTAGCAGATCGCCCTTCTGCAGATTCGGCTTGATCTCGGCTTTGAACAGATCACCCTGCACTTCGTCCGGGACCAGGATATTGATCAGATCAGCGGCCTTGGTGGCATCGGCGGCTGACATCGGCTTGAAGCCGTGGCTTACGGCCAAGTCGTAGTTCGCGCCACCGGGTCGCTGCCCAATGATTACGTTACAGCCGCTGTCACGCAGGTTCTGGGCCTGAGCGTGTCCCTGGCTGCCATAGCCAATAATGGCGATGGTCTTGTTCTTGAGCAGCGAAAGGTCGGCGTCGTCCTCGTAGTAAATCTTGGCAGCCATGAACGAATCTCAGTCTGATGCAAAGTGTTTCAGGGAAATGGGTTAATCAACAAGTATCGCCGTTTTCAGGCGGATATTTTCCAGTGAGGACCGCCGCACGCGGTCTTTCTGATTCTTGGCGAGCCGGACGGTGTCAGCCCCCGGATTCTTCAGCGCCATCGAATTCGGCTTGAAGTATACAAATTCTGGTTGCGATCTTCACCAGTCAGCACGGAAAACTCTACGAACGCCAGGATTTGTTTTCGGCTGACGGTGCCACGTGTTTGCCAGTGCTGATGGCGGGGTCGAATGACGTTCGGGCACTGTCATAGCCAGTGGCACACAGTCCGGAGACTGAACTGGGCAACTAAACTCGTCACCGGCCCCATCAGGCATGCACCTGAGTTTCCGCGTCGGTCATCGCTTCTTCGTGTTCGATCTGATGCGAAGGCGCCGCTGAACGCACCAGGGCAACTCGGCCGGTGCGGACCAGTTCAATGATCCCGAACGGACGCATGGCTTCGATGAAGGCTTCGATCTTTCGTTCCTGGCCGGAGATTTCGATCATCATGTGGTCGTTGCCAACGTCGACGATTTTTGCTCGAAAGATGTCGACCAATTCCTTGACGTCGCTGCGTTTGCCGCCGGCGGTGCTGACCTTAATCAGCATCAGGTCACGTTCGACGATGTTCTGCTTGGCAAAATCCGACACGTGCACAACGGTGACGATTTTCTCGAGTTGTTTCCGCACCTGATCCAGAGTGCGGTCATCGCCGTTCACGACGATCGACATCCGAGAAAACTGGGGGTCTTCAGTCGCCCCCACAGCTAGACTTTCGATGTTGAACGCGCGAGACGCCAACATCCCGGAAATGTGAGCCAAGACCCCTGGCTGGTTCATCACCAACGCAGAGAGAACGTGCCGCCGCATGGAAACGCTTCCTTCGACCTATGCCGAAAATCGGATTAGGCCACAAAAGACCAGTGTCGCAAAACACAAGCGGAACCGAACCACGGATGGAAACACTCCACCGGCAGCAGGTTCCGATGCTCCTCACCATCTTCAGACAAACCAGTCTAGTCTGATGAGATACCTGAAACAAGCCTTCAAGTTCTTGCCCATCAGGAAATCAGGATCGAGGAGCGGGTGACAACGAGAAATAGGACATTGCCACACGTTCCAGGGTTCGGAATCGCTGACGGGGATATAATATAACGTCGCAAAGCATTATAGGGTAATATGTTGCGTGTTTTCTTTCGACAGGTCGACGAGCCGCTCACTGTAGTAATCCAGAGAGGTCTCGGAGCGAACTATTTTCCTGTAAGACTGCTGCCACCTCGGTGGTAAGTCCTGTGAAGAGGTTCATTTGGATTACTCTCACAGGAGCACAACATGCTTACCGCCATCAACCTGCGATCCCCTTTGTCCAGCGTCCGGATTCACGACGAACCGTCACCACAATCCGCGCGCGCCAATCTTTCAGCAATCGTAAGAGTCCTGTGGGAAGACCGAATCACCTTCATCTCCCTGGCAACCCTGGTGGTGGCGGTCGGGTATCTTTACGTTCGGTAAGGGCTTCACCGTATCCTAAAGGCAGGTCAAATCCGCCGAGCGTGGATCTGTGACGAGTTCGCCGCTGTGGAGTTGGCCCTGCAACGTAGCCTCGCGCCAGGGACCGGGAGCGTCAAAGTAGAGCCCCTTGCCGACCGGCATCTCGGTAATCAGTACTCCCGGACGATGTAGTGCCAGCCGGCCGACGATCTGGCCGTCCGGGCGGACGGCAAAGCTGGCCCAGCGCGACGGTCGAGTCGTGCTGTTGTTGGCACTTACCCAGAAATGATTTTCGGCGGCGCGGCACGACATGGTCGCCGGCACAATCGTCTTCCAGATGTTGTATTTCTGATCGGCAACGACGGTCGTCCGAGCGTTGTGGAACGATTGGAACAGCACGTCGACACCCAGCCGCTTGTACTCGCGATAGAGTTCCGGGAAGCGATAGTCGTAGCAGATCAGCACACCGCAGGTGATGCCGCCGACGCGGAACGTGGTGAAGTGATCTCCAGATGAATAATGAGACAGATCAAATGTGGCTCGCGGCGAGCATTCACCTGTGCAATAACGTTTGTCATAACGACCGGCGATGTTCCCCTTCGAGTCAATTACATAGACCGAATTGTGCGGCTTGTGATCCCCCGACAAGCGGTGAGTCGACCCCAGCAGCACAAACATCTTATGCCGCTTGGCAGCCTGCTGAATCTCACGAGTCGCGCTGGTGAGCCGCTCCCAGTCGAGCGCCGCGATATTGGGAACATCCACACCCGCATAGCCAGACAACGCGCACTCCGAGAAATGAGCCACCTGCGCGCCTTGAGTCGCCGCCTGCTCGATCTGCCGCAGGACCCAGCGTCGATTGTGCTCAATATCTGCCTCCACGGAAAACTGACACGTGGCGACTCGCAGAGTTTTCAAGGCGGTATTCCTTTCTGAGTATTCCAGCAGTCCCGCTGCTGTCAGCACCGGGATTCATCGGGCCAGATTGATTTGAATCCGAGACGCGTTCACAATGATATCTCATGCGACGAAATGCCGACACATGAGGCAGCAGTACAACCGTCTGCTCAAGTCTTCACAACGTACGTCTTCCAACCTGCTCGACCACGATTCGTGGAAGTCCTTTAAGTCCGCTAATTCGAGGTTCTCATTATGCAGCGCGACAACCGGCTACTGTCCTGTCTCGTGATTCTTGGCATCTTGTGCATTCACGGCTTGGCCCATGCCCAGCGTCCGCGCGTCATGCAGACGGAACTGCCCGCTGGGCTGGTTGATCTGGCGCTCCGGGAAATGGTTCAGAGAGAACTCGGACTGGCAAAGGACTCGACCCTAGTCGCGGAACTCCGAAAACTTTCCGAGACCCAGCGGAAAGAGTTTTTCGAAGCGACCGAAGATCAACAAGCACCCTTACGAATCGTGGCCGAAAGGATTCATGCAAAGTACCGACCTGATCTCAAGCGACTTCTGAAGCCCGAACAGTTTGATCGACTGAGACAGATTCGCTGGCAGCAGATGGGACTGAATGCCCTGTCGGATGATGATGTTGTGCAGGCCCTGGATATCACCAATGCTCAACAGGAAAGACTGGCCGCCGCGAAGCAGGAGTACTCACGCGCGGCATTCGGTCGTCCGAATATTCCTCCGAATCCCGCCACTCCAGGTACTCCCAACATTCCTGCCGTCGAGCTAGGTCGAAATTTTCTGCAGCAGAGACTCGAGGCCGAGCAGGGTTGGGAGAAGTCGGTCAATGAGACCCTGACGCCGGACCAGCAACAGCGGTTCGCCGTGCTGAAAGGCAAATACCTCGATCTGACCGTGCCACCGACTGTGGAAGGACTGCAACGGATGTTGCCGAGTATTCGAATCGACGGCTTGGTGGGATTCGTGCTGCTGGAACCCGTGCTGAAAGAGCTGGGAATCGATACGGACTCCCCGACGGCACGGGAACTTCGCAAGCTCAAGGAAGCCATGCAGAAGGAGAGATTCAACCAGCGCGACTACCTGACTCCGGAAGAACAGGATAACGCGCTGGAGCGGCCTTCAAGGGTTTACAGAAAGTATGATGCGGAACTGCCCAAGCTGCTCAAGCCCGATCAATACGTGCGGTTGATGCAAATCGATATGCAGATGTGGGGCACGACCATATTGTTGCGCGATTCACAGGTGTGGAAAGAACTGGGCCTAAGTCCTGAACAGCAGAAGCAGCTCAGTGACTTGGATGTCAAATTCGTGACCGAGAGCCGGTCGATGGCGAATTTCCTGCCTCGTCCCCCGGCCGTCAATGGCCAGGAGGCTCGACCGAAAGCAGAGACACTCAAGCAGGACCGTGCAGAGAAAATCCTGGGCATCCTCACCAAGAAACAACAGGTGAAGTATGCCGAACTGCAGGGGAAGCCCTTCGACTTGAGCCTGGTCCAACGTCCCTGGATGAGATCCCGAGTTGTGCCAACCCAGAAGGCCTCTCCCAAATAGGGGACTAACACTGCTCCCGCTTGATAACCCAACCGACACCGTGGACTTGGAAGTTGATTCCGCGAGTTCGGCAGACGTCTTCGACGGCTCGACGGACTCCTTTCCAGTCCCAATCATCTCCGACCAGGGTGGTGAAGGGAAACAGGTCGAGACATCGTGTGATCAATCCTCGTCCGAGCTGCGGCCGCGGCGACGGGTGTTCTTTTTGCGAGATTTGGGTTTGCCCGAGACCCACTCTTCAAGGATGCGGTCCAGCGCTTGCTCATCCCGTTCTGGGAATGGATCCGCATAATACTCGCCGATGATTGCGTATCGGATAAACAACCCGATGATGACCCCCAGTGCCGGCGCCAACAATACCGGCATGTAACGCACTGGTTTTTCCCAGGAGATATGAGGGTCTGATTCGATTACGAAAGTGACGATGACTCCGATCACCACGCCCACGGGAACGCTGAGATACGGAATCAATCCTGCCAGACTGAATCGCATGCACCGGCCATTGCGATGGATAAACCACAGTTCCAGCTTGTCGCGCAGACAACGCGGGCGCGGCTTGAAAATGACCTTACCGAACATCAGTTGGCCCAGTTCGTTCGACTTGTGGTGACTTTGGTTGCGAAACGTGTGAATATCCAGCGTGCTCGACGATGCACTGCAAGATCCCGCGTTTCTGTTTTAGGGGGTGGTCGAAATCCAGACGTCCATGTCTCCAGTGGAACGTGGAAATCCGTGGTATCCGACTGCATAGAGCCGCCCACCAGGAGGTACTCAATCGCATGGGTGTTGAGCAACTGTAAGAACTCTTTGAAGTCGGGTGGTAAGCGGAGCGTAGCCATACATGACCTGTCGTAACATTTCGAGCGCGAGCAGCCGGTCGGCGGGTGTTTGCTGCTTCCAGAATTCACGCGCATCGGATTCTTGTTCCAGGTCTGCTACCTGAAAAACAGTCTTGTCCATGCCCGAATTGGTGAGGTCGGTCATCTCTGCTGGCTTTATTTGCGACACATGATACATCTACGATACAGCAGTGCGATTCAACTGCTCCTCGCATCCAATCATCATATTTGCTGGCATGGCTAAGAAGCAAACTCAATCTGGGCAAAAGGAATCTCGCCAGGAGGCCATCCTGCGGGAACTGCAGCGGCGCGAACGGGCCCTGGGGGTTCCTGATGAGCGGCAGGTTTATGTCCTCAAACAGCATTTTGAAGATGAAGGGGGACCCTGCGGACTGTGTCCGAAAGAATTGAGCGACGGCTCTGGACGGGACACGTTTGATTTTGAAGCCTGGCGAGAGCGACTGCAACATGCTCCGGTGGATTGGACGCCGGCGGAACTCGCACTGCAATCAGACAGACGCCGAGGAAGTTTGCCGGGAGACTTCTGCGAGTTCAATCAACTGATCATCTTCAGCCGACGTGCCTATATGGCTCTTGGCCCGCTCCTCGATGGGGCAGGAGTCGTATTGCCGGTAACGTCGGATCAGGGAGACTTTGTCGGATTCCGGCTGGATGCGTCGATCGATGCGTTGGACGAAGAACGATCCAGTGTGAACTGGTCCCAGACTGTCGATCACCGCGTGCGTTGGGCGAGCTCAATTTCCCGTTATGCCTTTCACACCAATCGCCTGACGAGTCACTCGATCTTTCGAATTCCTCAGCACTGGCAGATCCTGGTGCTGCGTCCCTTTGTCGACGTTGTCCGCCGCGAGGGTCTTACAGGAATGCAATTCTGTCGCGTCTGGCCGAATGCAATGACTGGGCTCTGGTGGCAGCAGAAGGAAAACTGGTGCTGACATCCTCAGATCACCGCAGAGAAGCAGAGGAACGCAGAGATCGCGGTGTTTCCCGTCTCTGTGTCCCTCTGCTTCTCTGCGGTGAAAATCGTCCCTAGTCACCGAACAAGGATGAAAAAGTCTTGTGCGATGCACGACTCTCACCCGCATTTTCAAAAATGACACTGAATGTGGTCTATTTGCCTGCCTTCGGTTTTGCTGATTCTGGTTTTGCTTCTTCCGGCTTCGCGGAGTCGGCCCCAGGTTTCTTTTCCGGCGTCAGACGCATCAGGCCTGATTTGCCATAGCTCATCGCCAGAATGCAGCCGGCGGTTCGCTTCTTGCTGGAGACCAGATCAATCGAGGTCACTTCGAGTTTCGGGTAGGGGTTCTCGACCGCTGTCAGGCAGAAGCGGATCGCCTGTTTCTTATCCCCGTTGACGTGATCTCCGTCCCACGCAAGCACCGATCGCTCGCCGGTCGGGCCAAAAGTTTCCTCCTCGCGGTTTCCGTACCAGTCCCGCACATCCAGGCCATTGAAGATCGTTTCGAAGGCCGACGAACCGTCCGCGTAGTGGAACATGATGTCGTAGACCGCTTCACCCGACGTGCCTTCGAAAAAAGACCCGTGATAGACATACAACGTTTCTAACGTCTGCTTCACCGGAATCCCTACGACATGTTCTCGAAAGACCATGCCTCGCTTGGTATTCACTTCTCCCCACAGCATAATCGTACCGTCGATCTTCAACGGAATATTGGCATAGGTTTGAGCTCCACTGGGCACGATCTTCCACGGGTAGACCGTATTCTTTTCGAAGTTCTCCGCCTTCATATTCACATAGGGCTTTAGATTGATCGGCACCAACTTGGGGGCAGATTCCGCAGGCTTCGCTGCGGGGCTCTCAGGTTTCTTTTCGGTGCTCGCTGCCGGCTTGTCTTCGGCGACGGCGGAATTGTTGAGGAATGATTGAGCATTCCTGCCGCCCCAGAACAACGCCACAGAGACTCCGCACGCCAACAGAAAGACGATTCGGAAAGCGAATGTTTTGCGGGTGGTCTGCACCATGGCTGGGCGCTCCTGGAAAAGAGAGGCTTCCTCAATGATCAATAACGACATTTTGTCGAGAGTGGTCGCGGCGGTCAAGTGTTGAGATCTGCGGGTCGGTGGACAGAGCCAGCATCTGGACGATCTGTTGCCGACGCAATGAGATCAATCAACGAAGAAGGCACTATGTGGCACAAGAGCCAACCCGCAGAAGAAAACGACGAGACCAGCCAGATAAACCAGGAACGGTTTGCGAGCTACTTCCCAGTGTAAAACGAGAAACAATGGGGCAGCACCAGGTAAGAAAACACAGGCATGTCCCCAGTTTCGGTTCAACCGAAATGCTGCCACCAGGAACTGCAGCGCGCCGCACAAGTGAATGCCCACTCCGATTAACACCAACGATTTGCCAAGAATCTCAATAGGTCACCCCGCTGCGGTCATGGATCAAGACGACCTTGTTGGATTTCCATCGTACCTTTGGAACGAGTCAGGTCTTGGTGCGCGATAACGTCGATCCGCCGAATTCTCAGGAATTTGATCGCAACCCCTTTCATTGTACAGCCCGCTGGGATGTGGTTTGAGATACTGTAGGAGTTGGCATACTATAGTGAAAACGACACGGGGCGATGTCGACTGGACTTTGTGGTCGGCTTGTCCCGCTTCCGCAATGAAATCAAGATGTAGGAGGAGCTCACATGTCAGGCCGGATTGAAGAGAAACTCAAGCAGATGGATCTCAGCCTGCCGACGGCTCCAGAGGTTGTCGGATTCTATGTGCCGGTGACTCGATTCGGCAATCTGGTCATCACGAGCGGGCAGTTGCCTCTGGGGGGCAAAGAGGTGTTGTTCGCCGGCAAAGTTGGGTCCATCCACGGCGAAACCGAAGGTGCCGATGCGGCCCGAATCTGTGCGTTGAATGCCTTGGCGCAAATCAAGACCCTGGTGGGCAGTCTCGACAAGATCAAGCGGATTGTCCGCGTCGAAGGGTACGTCAATTCGGCACCCGGGTTCACTGACCAGGCCCGCGTTATCAACGGGGCGTCGCACCTGTTTGTCGACTTGTTTGGCGAAGCAGGCAAGCACACTCGAATCGCGGTGGGGGCGGCTGAGTTGCCCCTCAATGCCACAGTCGAGTTGGCCGTCTGGGCTGAAGTGGAAGAGTAACGTTGATATGTACGACGGACCTCCACGTCGGTCGGGTCGTGTGGCATGCCCAGAAGGTACTCCGATGGGCGTGGCGAGTCGTTTGAGAGATTTCCACGCCCTTCGGAGTACCTCAGGGACGTGCCACCCTGCCGACAGCATCGAATTCGACGGACGTGGACGTCCATCGTACTACCGTCTTCAGTTCTGCAGATTCTCGGTGACGAACTTCGCACCGACTTTGCCGAAGTAGCGCAGGATGCCCTCGTTCAGATTGAGGGAGGCGCTCAATTTGCCCTCGACCTTTTCCATTTTGAACTCGAACACGTCGTCGCCCCCCTTCAGTGCATCGATGGCCCGCTTGCGAGCCTCGGCATCACCCTTCTTATGCTTGGTCCGGTTGGCGTCAAACAGTTCGTACCACAACAACGCCTTACCGTGAAGGTGACTGACGACGTTGTTGGGTGCAGGGGCTGGCTGGCCGGCTTTGTCGATCGCTTCCTTTAGCTTCTCTTCTGCCTTCTCACCCAACGCATACCACACCGCTTTCGGGCCCGTGCCGATGATCAGCACGAGATCCTTGCCATAGATCTTTTGCAATTCAACCAGGTCTGTCGGCAGGGTCACTTTGTGGAAATCGACGTCGCCGTGCTTTCCAGCGTTCAATTCCACCTTGGCAGTGTCTGCCAGTTTTTTCAACCCGGGCATCACCACCGCGCCGTTGACCCTGTTCCCGGCGATCATGGTGTGGAGTCCCCCCGCGTTGGCATGCACGTCAATGAATGAATCAAAGATGCCGTCCGCCGCACTTTTCTCCAACACATCAAACACAATGTCGGTGCTGATCAGGTTGTATTCCTTGGTTTTCGGCGAGTTACCTTCCGACTCCTTAATCTCCTTCAACATCAGCGGGCGCGCCTGCTTCAGGAAATTCGCGACATGTTTCTGCCGCAGGGCATCCAGTTTCAGATTGATCATCCCGCTCAGCGGTTCCTTGTCACTCAGTGGGATGTTGGCGAAATAGCTCGGTTCCTTGGCCAGATCATCAATGACTTTCGCCAGCTCAGTGCCGGGCAGCGCGACCAGGTCGGTCGCCGATACTAGCTTCTTGTTGGCTGGAACAAGATCCAAGTAAGTGTGGACAGTCTTGGCCTCGCCATAAATCTGCTTCAATTCGGTGAGCTGCTGATCAATCGTCAGTTTTCGCAGGTCGAATTCCGCGTCGGTTTCGTTTTTGAGCTTCTTCAGAGGCTCCACCACCTGTTTCCGTAAGTCTTCAATGGCGGCTTTACGATCATTGGTCTGAGCCTCATCGTTCAAAATGTGGGCCACGAAATCGTAATCTTTGGCTGCCAGTGTGGCTTTAAAGGGGGCCAAGCCCCCCGGCAGAGCGATGATATCAGCTCGATCCTTCGCGAGGATCGTGATGCCCGCATTCTCCTTCAACCATCCATTGAACAGTCCATTCACCTGATACATTCCTGGCGCAGTGAGCTTATTCTTCACACCCAAAGTCTTAATGTTGTTGCGGAAGTCTTTGGCAGGCGGCTTAGTCGGAACGTGCATCACCGTGTTAAAACTGCCCTTGCGAACATAAACCTGAAAAACCACGGGAGATTTGAGATCCATCCCATCAAAAAACACATCCAGTGTCTCTTTCAGGTCCTTCAGTGCTTTCGGTTCCTTGGCAAGTCCGAAGACATAGTCCAAATCTTCGTACAGGCGAGTGACACCCGCGACCGCCGCATTGATGGGTACGGTCTTGACTGCTGGTGGTTGAGCCGCTTGAGCGTGTGCGGGGGTGGAATCAGCAGAGATCGCCAGAATTGCGAAGATAAAACCAACGAAAGAACAGGTGCGTAACACAGATCACTCCTTTGCGGAAGTGGAGGCGCGGACCATCCGAGTCTGCCCATTTCCCCTGCAACTAAATAGCAACGTAAACTTCCGGGGTAATATCGGCCTCGGCTGGCCTGCAGTCTCATTATTCGGGCTGTAACCGACCCGTGGGTAGTGACTTGTAGCGCAGTATAGGAGTTCGTCGTTCTGTTGCAAGTTAAAGTCTCGTAACCAGTTGAACGGTTACGGTGACTTTGCCGCCAACCTGCTGATCTCACAGGCTTTGCGAATTTGTTCGCAGACCCGGTAAGCAGCCCGGCTGCTGGCTGAGTCTAATTCTAAGGGCCCGAAAGTGCAGGGCAACCCATCTAGCCTCGTCGATGCGTCCCGATTAGGCCTTTCAAAGGGAAACATCCTGCGGTTCAGATCCAGAATTGCTTGAGCAACATCCGCGCCGGTTTGACAGAGGGATGTTGGATACCTACAGTGTTCGAAGTGGATTTTGCAGCAATCCAGCCTTGGGCGGCTGGCGCAATTGGTTAGCGCACCTCGCTTACACCGAGGGGGTTACAGGTTCGAGTCCTGTGCCGCCCATTCTGTCTGGTGATCGTTTTCTGATCATCGGACCGACGAGAATCGACTGACTTTGCCTGGATCATCATCAGCCCACCTGAACGCTCGCCTTCCCTCCTGCAGTATTGTCCCTGCCGAACTGCAGCCCTAGAATGACGTTATTGGTATTGAGGTGTAATTCGCCAGTGCCGTGGGTTCGTGACCCTCTGGCCGCGACTCGTAACGAAGGGGATGTTTAACATGAAGCAATTGAGCTGGACTCGAACGTGGCTGCTGTGCAGTCTGATCGTCGGGGCGTCGGTATTGTCGCAGAGTGGATTTGGGACGCGGACTGCGGCTTGGGCCGCTGACGGCGACAATCTGGGATCGTTTAGCGGCCAGGTCGTTCTAGATGGCGAAATTCCGAAGTTAGAGCCGGCCGTCACCGATAAGGACCCGAAGGCTGCCGATCTGAAAGCCTGCAATCTCACGGAAGTTCCCAGTGAAAAACTGGTCGTCGATCCCAAGACCAAGGGGATCAAGAATGTCTTCGTCTACCTGAAGAAGGCGCCGGCGGGAATGCCCGCCGCATTTAAGAAGAGCAAGAATCCCACGGTTGATTTTGATCAAAAGGGCTGCCAGTTCCTGCCACACTCCTTACTGGTCCGAAACGACCAGACCGTCAAGGTGTTGTCGAAGGACCCATTCGGTCACAACACCCATACCTATCCGGTCCGCAACCAACCGTTCAACAGCGCCATCAAGTCCAATGAAAACGTTGGCGTGGATGTTACGCCGAAGGTTGCCGAGAGCCTGCCCTTGCAGGTCAAATGCGACATTCATCCGTGGATGACCGCCTGGTGGCTGGTCCTCGATCACCCCTATGCCGCGGTGACCGACGCAGAAGGCAAGTTCAAGATCGAAGATCTGCCGGTCGGCGAACACAAGTTTTTCGTATGGCAGGAAGGGTTTGGTTACGTCGTGGGGCCCAAGGGAGAGCGTGAGTTCACCGTGACGATTGCCCCCAAGAAAGATTTCCCCCTGAAAATTACGGCCGACGTCAAGAAGTTCAAATAGACAAATCACACGCTGAACTGTGCCGCAAAACCTTGGCTCTGGCGGATCAACCTGTAACGGGTGATTCGCCAGAGTTTTTTTGTGCCATGACAAAGCGAACGCAATTGCCAGCCATGAGCTCTCGCGGGAATGTAGGTGGTGATGCTCTTGGCTAGCCTTTCCAATCGTGATTGACTGCCAACTAAGAACTGAATTTAGCCACGGATTGACACGGATCAAACACGGATTAGGAAGCTGAGCTTCGCTCAGCATGTACTTCTAAAAACCGTCCAAACTATGAGTCATGATAGCATCAATATTGATGACCAATTTGCTGTCTTAATCCGTGTCAATCCGTGGCTAAGAGGCTTCATAATCAACGCAATTCTCTGTTTTCACGCTGCTAACGAGCGACAAACCGCCGTCCGGTGATCGGGTAGGCTGTGTCCTGAAATCCCTTGCCGCTGTGTTCGCCGGTCGGGACCAGTGATGCGACAAACGCTTCATCTTCGGCGGTGATGCTGACGTTGATGGCCCCGAAGTTGTCGTCGAATTGTTCCATCGTGCGCGGTCCCAGAATGACCGACGTCAGATTCGCATTCGCCAGACACCAGGCGATGCAGAACTGACTCATGGCGACCCCCTTTCGATCGCAATGGGCCGCGATTTCCTGGGCCACCAGCAGGCTGGCGTCTCGCAGTTCGGCTTGCTGCATCCGCTTGTCGTTACGTGCCGCTCGGCTCCCTTCGGGGAAGGGTTCGCCCGCTTTGTATTTCCCGGTCAGAATCCCACGAGCCAGCGGGCTGTAAGAAACGACTCCCAAGCCCTGATCGTGGCACAGCGGGAACAGTTCGACTTCGATGTCTCGATTCACCAGATTGTAGAGTGGCTGCACGCAGACGAACTTGTTGAGGTTCAGCTTGTCGCTAGTCCATAGGGCTTGGCACAACTTCCAGGCTCGGAAGTTCGAACAGGCGATGTACATGATCTTGCCTTGGCGAATCAGATCATCCAAGGCCCGCAGGGTTTCCTCAATGGGGGTCGCTTCGTCCGGTGCATGGACGTAGTAGATGTCGATGTAGTCGGTCCCCAGACGCTTCAAACTGGCGTGGACCTCATTGGTGAGATGCCGGCGGCTGGCCCCGCTTTCGTTGGGTCCCGGGCCCATGATCTGGCGTCCCTTGGTGGCCAGGATCACCTTGTCGCGCCGTCCGGCGAGGCCCTTCCCGACGACGATTTCGGATTGGCCCAGACTGTACATATTGGCCGTGTCGACGAAGTTGATCCCCAGATCGAATGCCTTATGCATGATCTGAATCGAATCAGCCTCATTCGTCTGGCCACCGAACATCATCGTTCCCAGGCAAATAGGAGAGACCTTGATGCCGGCCGAACCGAGATGGCGATATTCCATAAGTGACTTCCCTGGTTAGAGATCAAAACAACGAGGACAAATCTGTCAGAACCGCTCCATGAACGCAGCGAATTGGGCTCTTCATACCCTGCCCTGACTTGGCCTCGCTGGCGGGTAGATCGATATTAGCGGGTTGCCAACCTGATGTAACGTCCGCCAGATTCTACTCTTCTGGAAATCGCTAGTCGCTGGCACTTGATCGGATTGTGAAATGCCTGTATGCTGGCACGCTTCGGATTTGTTTTGTCCCCAAAAATGGCTTTCGCAGGAAGGAGACCGACGACTGTGGGTGTGAAGAAGACTGGTAAAGGACGACGTAAGATTGGCAGCCGTAAACGACGTATGAAGGCGAAGATTCGCCATCGCAAGGATCGTTAAGCCGCACCGCCACAGAGAGATTGCCACACAGGACGCCTGTCGTGGCAAGATTGCCGCAGAGGCATAGAGAATACAGAGCTCGCGTTAGTTCGAATCCGTGTCTTATTTGGATCCGGCGAACTCTGCACCCTCGGGGCCTCTGTGGTGCGACCCAACACAACTCAGCGGAGTCCGCGAAACGTGTTTCACGGACTCCGCTGCTTTCTTGCGCGGTCTTACCAGATTCGCCGCTGAGCGCTAGCCCACGGTCTTTCTCAACCAACCGGCGCGAACTCCACACAGACCTAAACGCTAGCTCGTTCCGGCTAATTCGCGATCACTTTGTCGATGGTGCTTTGGGAACGAAATCGATCCCCAGGGCGAGATTGATATCTCTGTTCGCTAAGCGTTCAACCAGCGTGTTCTCGACTGTGAAAACCAGCACCATCTGGCGGCCGTCGGAATTCGCGACCAGATAGTAAATCCAGTTAACCGGGATCTTGTTCACTCCCTTTGGTGTTTTCTGGGTGGCCTCGCCTGAAGCGATTACTCGGAACACGAATCGCTGGTCCTGAGTTGGAATGACTTCGGCCTTGTCGATCTTTTGAAAATCAGCTCCGATGGCTTTTTGAACGTCGTCCTGAAACTGTTGCTCGCCGACATGTTTGCCAGGCGGAGCCGCACCGATCGGCGTGATATTGCACTGCGCCACCAGGCTGCCCTTGTCCATCAGCCGCAGCACGGCCACGGCGGCACTTTGATGGAAGACGTGCCACAAGCGGTCGTGGTAAATCCTGGACTTCCAGTCCGGCGCATCCATCAACAACAGCAGCACTCCGGGTTCGGGCTCGCGCGGCACGCCGGCGACGACTTCATCCGTCAAGACCGCCGATACTTGCGGTTCGCGTTCCAGAATGGCTTTCGCCGTGACCTTCAAACCCGGAGTCACTGCACCGACGGACCGAGTCTCCGTTTGCAGTAGTTCCATGCTCTTCAGATAGTGATCTTTTAGATCGTAGAGATAGAAACCGGAGAGCTTGATTTCTGAGCTCGCGCCCAGGAACCCGCCCTTGATTTCCCCCTTCAGGGTCACCTTGGCGACATCATTTGTGACCGAATCGAGAGTGCAAGTCAGCGCACTGCTCTCTACCGCTTCCATGTTCGTCAGGAATTGGACTGCCCAGCGCGGCGTTTCCCATTTTTCGCCGACTTCCACTCGATCTGTTGGCAGCAAGGCGACGGCCGTCAAGCTGTCTACCGGAGGCCGAATCAATTCCAGTTCTTCATAGGTCAGAGGGTTCTGCGGTGCATAGAGTCGCGGACCATCGGGGTGCCCCTCCGCAATGATCTGCCGCACCTCGGGACGCAGTTTGTTATCAACTTTCTGTTCGGCGACTTGGCTGTGGAAGTCGGCCAGAGTGTAATTTCGAATCGACCGGAATTCGGCAGCGTCGCGACCCAGTCCGCTAATGCGGCGTTCGTCGAATTGCAGCTCAGCCTTGCCCACCATCTTCATTCCGACCGACTTCGCATCGGTGACGACGGCCTGGATCTGCCCATCCAGTTCCATGCGGACGGACACTCGGAAGGGACGGCTGTCGCTGGCTGATTCGGCCAATTCCAACTTGTCAGCGGCAACTGCCGAGGAGCCGGCAAACATCCAAGCCAGTGCAAACAGCGCGAATGTCGCAACTTCGCCCAACTTCATCCGTGATCCTGCCACACCGACCTCCTGACCTCATCGAGGACTTGCATTACCAGCATAACATGTTTGTTTCCAGCGAATTTCTGCGAGTGGGCGGCATCTTCGTCGAAAGTTGTTCGTGATTCCAGATGAAATCGGCCAGGTGAATCATCACCTATTGCCTAGGTCATGGTTCCCGCTCGATTTCAATCTCCTGATTCGCGTCCATTCGCGTGATTTGCGGCAATCAAATGCCCTGTTGTTACAACGCAGTTTTGGAGGAGAAGAGATCGCCCGCGAATCACGCGAATGGACGCGAATGAATTCAATTCCAGCGGAAATCCTTTATGGGTTGCCCTTTGGGGCTGAATCATCCGTGGCCTGCTCTCACCTGATTGGCACAAAAATCGCAATCGTGGTCCTTCGGCCTGAAGTTCATGCGATCCATGACACTTGTTAAGTCGCGAAGGATGTGGATTGACCCATTTTCTTGTCCACAATAAACTTCAGGCAGACTTGGAGTTATGGCAGGTAGAACGTTTGTCGGACAGGAATGCCAATGTCTTGGCTTGTGCGACGAACTACTTCTGAAATGACGTTTTTGGCAGTCCCCTCGGATGGGGGCGCGCGGTCGATTGCAGGGTGTCAGGTTTTCCCAGTCTCCGAAATCAATTCGGCGACCATGCAGCAAACCTGACGGCGAGATGAAAACCACATGGAATTCCTGGAACGTATTGGCGATTTCTTTAACTGGCTGTTCGCGTCCTTTGAACGGTTTATGACTCGACGCTTCGGCGCCTCGAATGAGCGCGCGATCAAAAAGCTCGGGTACATCCGCGATAAGAAGACACAACAGGCCACCATTCTGCCGGGGTCTGTCCTCGACAAGATCAACCGGCAGGAACCTGAAGTCCAGCAGCTTTCGGACGCGGACCTGGAAGGCTCGGCCGCCTTGTTCCGGAAGCGACTGGCGGCTGGGGAAACGCTGGATGACATCCTGCCTGATGCCTTCGCCCGAGTCCGTGAAGCCAGCCGCCGTTTCCTGCGGATGCGGCACTACGACGTGCAGCTGATCGGTGGCTATGCCCTGCATAAGGGCATGATCGCGGAAATGCGGACCGGTGAGGGCAAGACTCTGGTCGCGACGTTGCCGGCGTTTCTGAACGCACTGCAAGGCAGCGTGCATCTCGTCACGGTTAATGACTATCTCGCGCGTCGCGATATGGAGTGGATGGCGCCAGTTTATACCGGACTGGGTTTGACTGTCGGGGCCATTCAGTCGCAAATGCGCGCGGAAGAGCGAATCAAGGCGTACCGGTGTGACATCACCTACGGTACCAACAATGAATTCGGCTTCGATTATCTGCGCGACAACATGAAGCCGGCTCGCTGGGATGACGACCGTTATCCGCAGCACCTGCGACAGGTCCAGGGACCTCTGGACTTCGCGATTGTCGACGAAATCGACAATATCCTGATCGATGAAGCGCGGACGCCGCTGATCATTTCTGGTTCGGCGACCGACGACGTCGAGAAATACGCCAAAGCCAATCAAGTAGCGCTGCAGCTCAAGAAGGATATTCATTTCGAGGTCAAGGAAAAGGAACACACCTGCCATCTCACCGACGAAGGGGTCCGCCACGCCGAAGAATTGGCCGGCGTCGAGAGCTTCTACACCGCCGGCAACATGGAATGGCCGCACCTGCTCGATAACTCGTTGAAGGCCCATTATCTCTACAAGCGCGACGTCAACTACATGGTCGTGGGCCAGGAAGTCATCATCGTCGACGAACATACGGGCCGTGCCATGCATGGGCGGCAATGGAGCGACGGTTTGCATCAGGCGGTGGAAGCCAAGGAACGAGTCAAGATTAAGGAAGAGACTCAAACGCTGGCCACGATCACGCTGCAGAACTTCTTCAAGCTCTACAAGAAGCTCGGTGGCATGACCGGTACCGCCATGACCGAAGCGACCGAGTTCCTGAAAGTTTACAACCTCGACATTCTGGCCATTCCGACCAATCGGCCCATGATTCGTCAGGACGATTCCGATCTGATCTTCCGGACCGAACGTGAGAAGTTCGACGCCATTGTCGAAGAAGTTCGCGAAGTTCATAAATCAGGCCGGCCGATCCTGGTTGGTACGATTTCCATTGAAAAGTCCGAGTTCCTGGCGCATCAGCTCACGAAGTTCGGCGTCAAGAATGAAGTGCTCAACGCCAAGCAAAACGAACGTGAAGCCGAGATCATCGCGCAGGCCGGCCGACTGGGTGCGGTGACCATTGCCACGAACATGGCTGGTCGTGGTACCGACATCATTCTGGGCGGTAATCCCGAACCGATGGTGTGGGAACAGCTCAAGAATACCTACCGTTCGCGTCTGGATGTTCCCAAGTCGGAGTGGGACGGATTGTCCAAGAAGATCGCCGAAGACGAGGGCATGGTGTCCGAAGGCCGCAAGATCGCGGAACTCGGTGGCCTGCACGTCGTGGGCAGCGAACGCCACGAAGCACGCCGTATCGACCTGCAGTTACGTGGCCGTTCGGGTCGTCAGGGTGACCCCGGTTCCAGCCGTTTCTTCTTGTCGATGGAAGACGACCTGTTGCGACTGTTCGGTGGTGATACGCTCAAGAGCGTTCTGGCATGGGTCGGCATGAAGGAAGGCGAAGCCATTGAGCATCCCATGCTCAACAGCCGCATTGAAAAATCGCAGAAGAAGGTCGAAGAACGACATTTCGAGACTCGCAAGCAGTTGCTCGAATACGACGAAGTCATGGACCAGCAGCGCAAGCGGGTTTATGGATATCGTCAGGCGATTCTCGAAGGGGCCGACTCCCGCGAGTTGATCGTCGACATGTTCCGTCAGCGCCTGAAACTGGCGGTGAACGAGTATCTGTCTCCCAAGTTCGGACGTACGTTTGCTGCCAGGTGGGTCGAAGCGAAGTTTGGTATTGAGCTGGAAGTACGTGACATCCGAGACATGGATGCCAACGCGATGGCCGATTACATCCGGGATCAGGCTGAACGTAAGGCCGAAGAACTGCTGCGCGATCAGATTGAAAGTGACTTGCCGGAAGATGTGGAAGACGAACGCGAGCGGAACTGGGCGGCCTTTTCGAAGTGGCTCAATACACGCTATGGGCTTAATACGAATGATCGCGAGTTGAAGAAGGTCGGCGTGGAGAATGTGTTTGAGGAAGTCCTGCCGCGCATCCACGAATCGATCGGTCGGTACGATCTCACACCGCTCGAAGAATTCACCAAGGAAGATTTTGGCCGCGTGAATCTGAGTGGGTGGCTCAACGAGCAATTCACTCTGCAGATGCAGCCGGACGAATTCAAAGACGTGTCCGATGTGGATGCTCAGCAGAAGATCCTGACCCGACTGCTGGCGATGTACGACAACAAGGAAATCGAGTTCCCGGTCTCAGTGGGTCTGGCTCGTTTCATGGCAGACCGTTCTGGAGCTCCCGGCACCGAACGCTACGACCGTGAAGGTCTGGCCGAGTGGGCTGGTAACCGTTTTGAAGTAGGATTGCCAGCGTCGGCCTTCGAAGGCCAATCGCGCGAGACGATCCGCTCGGCTCTGATGGCCTACAGTGAAAAGTTCCATCAAAACGGACACACGGTAGCTCGCATCGATGGATTGCTCGAACGGATCTACGGTCCCTCGCGCGGCACTGAATCCGCAAATGATCCGGTCCGAGATACGGGAGCAGTCGTCGAGCTTGCCGACTGGGCCAAATCGGAATTGAAGTCACCGATCGAGGTGGCGGAATTGCAAACGCTCGCCCGTCAGGCTGCGAAACAAAAGATTCTGCACGAAGCCGGACACCGGTATCGTCCCGAACTACTGCAAACCGAGCGGTCGTTGATCCTCGATGTGCTCGATACGGCCTGGAAAGACCATCTGTATTACATGGATCACCTGCGACAAGGCATCGGCCTGTCGGGGTATGCGGGTAAGGATCCGAAGGTCGAGTACAAGAAAGAGGGCATGCGGGCGTTCGAACACATGTGGCGCCGCATTGCTGAACAGGTCACCTCATTCATCTTCCGCGTCGAGGAATCGAGTCCCGATTTTGTGGGTGACCTGTGGCAGATCAGTGCCGTCACGCACGATTCGGCCCAGTCCGCCTTCGAAGCTGCCGAGCAGGAGATGGAGCAGGGGGAAATGATGACGAACAGCGGTTCCAGCAGTTCCGAAGAGGGGCCCAAAGCCGTCGAACCGATTCGCAACTACGGCGAACGAGTCGGCCGCAATGCCCCCTGCCCGTGCGGCAGCGGGAAGAAGTTCAAGAACTGCCATATGAATAGAGAGTAGGCGGGAAAATCTTAATGTCTAATGTCTAAATTGGGACAGGGCAGGTGAATTCGCAACCATTGTCCAGTGCCACGCAGTCTGTCGACTGACGGTCGATTTCTCTTAGGCATTAGGGATTAGTCATTCCAGGAAAGGATTCCTGTGGCGTGGTTTCTCAATTTCGCGTATGTCTTCGCGGCCTTGCTGGCGTCGCCGTGGTTGCTCTACCGCCGTTGCGTCCTTAAGAAGCGGGTCGGCGATTGGCGGCAGAAGTTTCTGGGCGAATTGCCGCATCGAGATGTTGTCCGTCCCTGCATCTGGCTGCATGCGGTCAGCGTCGGCGAAGTTGTGCAGCTGGGACCTGTTCTAGAACAACTTGCTCGACAGAGACCGAATCACGAATTGTGGATCACCACCACAACGGTGACGGGGCATGAGGTCGCCCGGAAGCTGTATCCGCAGCACACCGTGTGCTATTTCCCATTCGATTTTTCGTGGAGTGTCTCGCGGGCATTGGATCGAGTGAACCCCGCGGCGATCGTGCTTGTGGAATTGGAACTCTGGCCGAATTTCATCGCCGCGGCGACACGTCGACAAATTCCGGTGGCGTTGATCAATGGTCGCGTCAGCGATCGCAGTTACCGCAGTTATCGCTGGATCCGTCCGTTACTACGTCGAGTTCTGCCGCAGTTGGCACAGATTGCCGTGCAGAACCAGACATATGCCAATCGCCTGTTGGATATGGGTGCGAATTCGAGGCAGGTCACCGTCACCGGCTCCATCAAGTTTGACCGAGTGGAAACGAACCGCAGGAACGATCGAACGTTGGGAATTCGTCGTTCGTTCGGTGTCGGCGACGATGAAACGGTCTTGATCGCTGGCAGCACGCAAAGCCCGGAAGAGGAACTCGCGCTAGCTGCATATCGGGAGTTGCGATCCGAATTTCCCAAACTGCGATTGATGCTGGTGCCACGACACAAGGAGCGATTTGAAGAAGTCGCCGCCTTGGTGCAACGCCAGGGCGAGCCACTGCTGCGAAGAAGCCAGCTCAGCGAGCGAACATCAAATCCAGCCCCGGACACCCGGACACAGACTTCGCCTATACTGTTGCTGGACACACTCGGCGAGTTGTCCGTCGCCTGGGGCCTTGCGGACATCGCGTTTGTTGGCGGCAGCCTTACCAAACGCGGTGGCCAGAACATGATTGAACCTGCCGGATATGGCGCCGCTGTGCTGTTCGGACCACACACGCACAACTTCAAAGACGTCGTCGCGCTGTTGCTGGATGCCGATGCCGCACAGGTGATTCCGAGTCCGCAGGAGTTTGTGCACACGATCCGCCAGTTGCTAATCGATCGCACGAGGGCGCAGGAGATGGGACGTCGTGCCAGAGAACTCGTGACTGCCCAGCGCGGAGCGACACAACGGACAGTCGAATTGATCCTCGAATCTCTGCTTCGCGATGCTGTTCTTGTTCGGGCCGCCTGATCGCGAAGCCTCTACGTGTTCTTATTCTCCGCTCTGATCAGCTTGAAGGTGCCGATCAGAGCGAAGAAGCCCCGGTCTACGTGACAGACCTCAGGGCTTTGCCGTCTCTCGCGATGCTGGCTAATCACTTCCCGATTGCCTTGGCGATGATGAAAATCACGATCGCGCCGAACAAGCCGCCGCCTGCGAGCATGTAAACAATCGAGTACCCAATCGCGCCGAGGACCGGAGTCGTTGCAAGCAGTTCCATGATATTCTCCTGATGAGTGACCATTACTACGGGCAAAGATTCCAACGAGCCACGTGCATCGTGCGGCCTGCCCCAATTCATAGATTGACTCTCATCGCAACTCTGGTGCCGTTGGATAAAAAGGTCCCGGATAGCCACCGTCGCGAGTGCCGGGGAGCATCCGATTGCATATGGCGACATCCTTAGATTTCACGCTACTCAAGTCGTTTCTGGCCGGATTATTTGTTGTGTTTTCCCGCAGAAAACGCGAGATTCGAGCTGTTTCTATCGCGAATCTGTGGGTCTGCCAGTGTCTCGCGGATGGCGGAGGAGGACTCACAGGGACAGTCGATGCGATGTGCGTCCAGCGGTCGGAATGGTTGTTGGACGCTCAGCGGGATGTGCCTCGACTGAATTTCGACAAATCAGCCGGAACGCGCTAGCGTCCGGTTTTTGCAGGACCAGTTGAGAACTGTTGAAAATGTCCTGTTCGCGAGAAAACGTCGGCAAGACACACAAACCGGGGCTAGCGCCAAATGGCGCTCACTTTGTAACCCGACGCGTTAGCGAGGGCGTCAAAAGCCAGCATTTACCTGACACGCCCTCGCTAACGCTTCGGGTTGGGATGCCGGCAGCGACAAAGTGAGTGCCATTGGGCTAGCGCCCTCCGGCTGATACAGGCGACGACATCAGCCGATCATCTCGTGACGGACCTGGCCATCACCAGCGATTGGAATCGGTCGATTCAGCCGATCAGGGATCGTCGTGTGGGGATCGATCCCCAGCAGATGAAATGACGTCGCGAGGATGTCTTTGGGAGAGACCGGACAACTCGCCACATCGCCGCCCGAATCATCCGAACGACCGACAACGCGGCCGCGCGCGATGCCTCCACCCGCAAAGGCCGCCGAGTAGACTCGCGACCAATGGTGACGTCCGCCACCCTTTGGACCATTGTCGATCTTGGGCGTTCGGCCGTGTTCGCTGAGACAACAGACGAGTGTCTCGTCCAGCAGGCCTCGTTCATCGAGATCCTTCATGAGTCCCGAGAAGGCCTGGTCGAATACCGGCAACAAGTACTCTTTCAATCGTGGGAAGTGATTCGCGTGAGTATCCCAGCAACTGCCACCAAAGATGCTGAAGGGGTCCCAGAACACAGAGACAAATCGCGTGCCCGCTTCGACCAACCGTCGTGCTGCCAGCAAGGACTGACCGAACAGCGTCATGCCAAACTTGTCGCGCGATCCCGCCGGCTCTTGTTGAATGTCGAGTGCTTCGCGGACTTTGCTCGATGTTAACAGCGAACAGGCAGATGCCTGGTGCTTGTTGTAGGTGCCAATTCCGGGATGCTCGGTCAACCACGACCGCGATTGATCGAACTGCTGCAGCAAGGTTTGACGCAGGTCGAAGCGGCTGGAGGGGACTCCTTCGAGTGGCGTTGTGGCGGAAAGCCGAAATCGACCGGCTGCAGTGGTCCCGCCGAAGGGATCCAGAACGTCCTTGGTCTGGCCATCACTCAGCTTGGGGACAATGCGAGTGCCGGGCCCGTCGAAGTCGGTCCAGACCGGATCGTAAGAACCACCGAGGAAAGATGAATATGGGCCGGCCAAGGGACCGAGATCTGCCTTGGATCCCATCAGCCACGGCAAACCAATATGCCGCGGTGCGGGTGCCGTGCCGGTAGATCGCTGCCGGTCGAGGTAATCTACGATCGAGCCGATGTAAGGCCAGTGCTGTGGATCGCGCGGCTTGGCTTCGATTTCTGGCGTGTAGGTCGGCATCCCCGTCAGGGCATAGGCGACGCCATGCAGCGCGTAGGGATGCGTCATCGACCGTACGATCGTCATGCGATCCATCACCCCAGCCAGCAACGGCAGTCGCTCGCAGAAGTCGACGCCGGGGACATTCGTCGAAATCGCCTTCATCTCGCCCTGGACTTCGACAGGTGCCAGCGGCTTGGGGTCGAACGTCTCATGCTGCGGCGGCGAACCGAACAGGAAGACCATGATGCACGATTTGGCTTTGCCGAATGCGGGCGATCTTTCCCCGTCGGTCTGTGCGGCCTGCAGTCGGTTCCAATCCGCCAGGCTGAGTCCGAACGCTCCCAATCCGCCCAAATGCAGCAGATCTCGGCGCGACAGTCCGTCGCACAGGCGTTTGTCGGAACCCAGAATGGGGATCATCAGGTCATTCCTAGGTACTCGTGCAGAAAAATCTTGGCGCGAAATCACCAGAGCTTCAGGGATTTCGACATTGGACCCAAGTTTTTCTGCACAACTACATACTGCAGTTCGGCCAATCAGTTATCGGACCACAGGGGCACATTCATCAATTACCCCTGATGAGTAGTTATCCGCTATTTGCGGCGAAAGTCAATTGACGTAGCAGCCCGGCTGCTTGGAGCAACCGGGCTGTGGTCTTGGATTTATCATCGTCGTAGCCGAAATCGTGAGATTTCGGACCGGACACCCCCATTGTCCTAATTCTCACGAATTCGGCTCCAGAGACGTCGTGCTGTTTCCTACGATGGACTTGCCCCTCGGTTCTGGTCGATACAACCCCGAGAAGCCGTCGTGTCGATGCTGCGAGTCAGGTCACCCCGCTCTTTCGCTATCCTGTGCAGTCTTTATGGAATACCGAGTTCAACTCGAAGTCTTTTCTGGACCGCTTGACCTGTTGCTGTATCTGGTCAAGCGGCACGAGTTGGACATTGTCGATCTGCCGATCGCCCGCATCACTCGCCAATTCAGCGAACTGCTGGAAGTGATTGAAGTCCTGGATTTCGATTTGATCGGCGATTTTGTCGTCATGGCCAGTACGCTCGTCGAAATCAAGAGCCGGATGGTCTTGCCGCGGCCTGAAGAAGAAGAGGCTGACGTTCCGGACGATTCCGAGGATCCGCGCAGTGATCTGGTGCGGCAGCTGATTGAATATAAGAAGTACAAGGACGCGTCCCGGCTCCTCGAAAATCAGGCGGCGGAATGGCAGGAACACTATCCCCGTCTGTCGGACGAGCAGCCGGTGGATGCTGTGGATCCGTCGGAAGACCGGATTAAAGAAGTCGAGCTGTGGGACTTGGTGAGTGCTCTCTCGCGAATCCTCCGACGCAGTCCAGTCGCCAATCAGACCGCGATTATCTACGACGACACCCCCATTTCGACGTATGTCCAACGGATTTATCAGTTGGTGATGGAACAGGGCAAGGTAACTTTTAGCAGCCTGTTCGAAGGGGCCAATGCCAAGAGCAAGATTGTTGGTATCTTCCTGGCAATCCTGGAGTTACTGCGGCATTATCATTTGCGTGCAGAACAGCCTCAGGACTACGGTGAAATCTGGGTCCTGGCTCCTCTGGAACCGGTCACCGATGTTGCCGAGATCCCCTCCGACTTCTCGGAGTAATCACATGGCATTCGCCTCTACGGCGATGCCGTAGCGGCACATTCCAGGAAATATTCAAACTCCGCCATCGGGACTTCTGACACATGTGCATCGCGCCACACGATGTCGGCATAAGCGCCTCGGGAATCAATCCAGTCGATTCCCAGTGAGTCTCGGACTTCCCACGACAACAGCAGGACCAGTCGCTTGGCACCTTTACGGCGACCGGGAGCCATCGAATAAAACCGATCCAGGTAAGAATTCGTGCGATAACAGACACGAAGCAAGTCATCCAGAAATTCAGGAGTGATCTGGGCGGCCTGACGTCGTGGTTCGAGCACGATCTGCAGCGTTGAATGGGGATTGTCATCCAGGCAGGTCGCAATCACTGCCGTGACGTCAGCCTGATGCTGGCTCAAGGCATTCCCCTGAAACCAAAGCGTGAAGGCCTGTGACCGCTGATTGGCGGGTGGCAGTGCTGGGGTATCCCAATCGAGCGTGTCGAAATCGAGCCGCCAGGTCTGGCACAAACCTGGCTCCGTGAGATCATTCGCGGGCGCATCGCCGGCATTCAATTCCGGAATCAGCGGTTCGGGCAAGGCGTCGAATTCCGTGTCAAAGATCTCCTGGGCTTCCGCCATCAGTTGATAGAAATCGGTCAGCTCCAATGTCGGTGTTCGCAAGACGTAATAAGGAGGCACTGGTTGGAACTGTAGACCAAGCTGTTCGGCTTCCTGTCGGAACGCCGTGCCCGGCAGGATTGCTAGATTGAAGACCTGGACGAGGTCGTACAATCCGCTGTCCTTGAGATAGTGCATGCCGCGCCGGATCGACGCCACGGTATCACCCGGCAGGCCGATGATGAGATCGATTTTGACTCGAATCCCCGCCTCGCGGAGAGCCCTCACCCCGCGTTCAAAGGCCTTCATGTTGTTCTTGCGGTCCATCAACTCCTGAGCCAGCGGATCCACCGACTGCAGGCCAATCTCAACCTCCGTGAAGTTGGCGTCCGCCAACAACTGCGCGATTTGAGCGTTGATCCCTTCCGACCGCAATTCGCCAAAGTAGGCAAACTGGCGCCCGGGATTGTTTTCCGCCAAGAGCTGCAAAAACTCAGCAAAATCCTTCCGCTGATTGAGCGTCGGATCGAGGAGCACGACTTCCTTCGCACCTCGTTCCCGAGCATGCTGCAGGTTGGCCACAATCTTGTCGCGCGAGACGAAATAAAGGTCGTCGTAGCTCTTGGGGTAGTAGCAGAACTTGCATTTGAAGATGCACCCGCGAATTGTTTCCAGTAGCAGCATTTCCTCATCGGCTGCATCCAGGATTCCTTCTAAATAGGGAGACGAAATCGCGTTGAGGTTCGGCAAAGGAGTACGGAACAACGGCAATGTTCCCGGGGCCGAAGTCGGCAACACGGGAAGCAGCCCGGCCGTTGGCAGCAGCCGGGCTGCGGAGGAATCCCGCGAAGCGATTGTGCCCGCTGCACCCGGAGCGACATACAAGCCATTGATTCCAGCCGTGGGTAGCGGATGATCGATCAGTGCCGTCAACAGTTCCGAGAACGTCTGCTCGCCTTCACCGATGCTGGCAAAATCCAATGCGGACGATTGCAGCACCCAGCCATTGTCAGCGGTGATCTCAGGGCCACCGAAGATCGTCAGGACGCCAGGAGCGACGGTCTTCAGACGCTCGGCGACCCACAGGCTGCGATTGATATTCCACAGGTAACACGTGAAACCAACCATCCACGGTTCGCGAGCCTGCAGGGCCTCCACTAACCCGCAATCGCTGAGAGTATTGGCCAAGTGTGGGGGGAAAATCTCGATTTCAAAATGTTCTTCGAGCCCGCGCTTCCGAGCGTACATCTTCAGATACCCGGCGGCCAGCGGCACATTCCCCCGGGCGGGCTCCATGCCCGGCTGAGGGATCGGCAATTGCACCAGGACGATTTTTCGGCGGACGGGCATGTTGTGACGACTCAGTTTTTGGTTTTGAGTTTCCAGACAAGAGTTCGGACTCCTCCGAGAACCGAAAACATCGAACCACGTGAGTCATTGTCCGAATGCCGTACGACGGACGTCCACGTCCGTCGAATCTCAACGGACGTGGACGTCCGTTGTACGTTTCTCTGTTATCCGCCCTTGATAGATTGCATGCTGCTTCATTCAGTGTGGGAGTTAACAATCCATGTAATCTCCCGATCGAACGAGTCAGGCTACGGATTGGTTACCCGTCCATTTCCCGGATGCTCCATGATATACCGGTGCTCGTGCGAACGATAATAGCCATCGACTCGTTCGCGGACGCGGTAGCCAGATTTTTCATAGACGCGGACGGCCGCGTGATTGTCGGGATTCACAGTCAGTAGAACCGGCACAGTTGCTCGCTTCAAGCCGGCTTCCATTAACAGAGTTCCCAACCCCCGACCACGACAATCGGGATGCACCATGATTTTGTGCAGGAACTGTTCGCGTTTTTCGGTGGGAAACATGACCAGCGCGCCTGCGATGTCGCCCGATTCGGGCAGGTTCGTCGCGGACCGCAGCACGAGCACGGTGGCATATTCACACCACACCCGCCACACATGTTCGCCATCGGGAATGAAATTCGAACCCGAATCGGCCCAGGCAATCCGGTCCAGGGCGGCAACATTCAAGAAATCACCCGGTCGAGCCGGTTCTACTGATTGAGCCATCTTCAAATCACTTCCAATCGGTTGATGTGGTCCGTGAGATTCTGTGATAAGATCTTATCCGACTGTTTCTACTTGTGCAGCATTTTTGACGGAAAGCGTAGGGATCACATTGGTACCTCTGCCCCGTTGAGATCAAAGCCTATCTATCCACCGCAAACAGGTAAACCTCATGAAAAACTCAGGCGGAAATTCAATTTACTGGCTGGCCGGCTTGTTGGCCGTGAGCTGTGGATGCTTCCTTGCTGCGGCTCAATTCACGGTTGCCGAAGAACCTGCCAAGAAGTCCGATGCCAAGGCCGATCAGGGGTGGAAGCCGCTCTTCGACGGCAAGTCGCTCGGGGACTTTGAAGTCACTGAATTTGGTACAGGGGGGGAAATCGAGGTCGAGGATGGGATGATTAAGATGTCGTTCGGCGATGGCTGCACGGGCATCAACTGGAAGAAGGATTTTCCCAAAGTCGACTACGAAGTCCGTGTCCAGGCCCAGCGCGTCGATGGGTCTGATTTCTTTTGTGGGATGATTTTCCCCGTGGAAGAAGCACATTGTTCGTTCGTTGCGGGGGGGTGGGGAGGATCTGTCGTGGGATTGTCAGCGATCGATGGAGAATACGCGATCGACAACAAGACCTGTCGTTTTATGACGTTTAAGAAAGGCCAGTGGTACGACTTCCGACTCCGAGTCACGAAGACTCGAGTCACCGCGTGGATTGACGAGAAGCCGGTTGTCGATCAGGAGACGATGGGTCACAAGTTGACACTCCATCCTGCTGTCTTAAAAGCAAAACCGTTCGGTCTGTGCTCGTATTCCACCTCGGCAGCCATACGCAAGATTGAGCTGCGAAAGCTGACGGAAGAAGAAGCGAAACCGGTGAAAGAGCCAGTGAAGATCGAACCGGAATCCGACAAGAAGTAGCCGTCCCGGGTTTAAAAGTATCCTGACAGAAAAATGTGACGACAGAAAAATAGCCTGTTGGTAATGTGATCTGATGATCCCTCAGGCCATTTTTCTGTCGTCATATTTTTCTGTCAAAATTAGAACGCGATAGGCAGACCTCCAAAACGAGCTGCTCAGACGAGCCGGTGGGCGTGAGCGCCCGGGGACCTGTACGATTCGCTGATTCGCTGTTGTCCGAGGGCTGACGCTGCTCGGCTCGCCTGATTCTTGCTGCGGGTCGACTTAGTGAGTCCCGGGGGTCGCCGGTGCGACGTTCGCAGCAGGTGCGGCACCGTGAGGTGCGCTGACTGGTTTATAGACCATCACGAGTGCGGCACCGCAGGCCGCCATGAGCAGACCCGCGAAAAATCGCCAGTCAGGTGCCGTTTTCGCCGGGTTGAAATACGTGATTGTCGCAATCGTATTGATGATTGGTGCCCCAGCGAACACCAGCGGTGCGACATAGAGCGGAGCGTCTTTCCCACCGAGAGTCACGGCAAAAATGATGCACAGGGCCCCGGCTGCTCCCAGTGTTCCGCCGAACAATCCTCTCAGACACGCCATCGTCTCAAAGTTCGGGGTATTGCCCGGTTTGACGGTCGGGTCCCAGTTCCACACAAACACAAACAGGGCCGGGATCATCACAGCCGTGATGAAGTAGGCCACGCCCACGAACAAAAACGCTCGTAGCGGACTCTTCAAAGCCACCTGGGCCGTATGGACTGTCGGGACGTACAAGCCCCAAGACAACGCTGCACCCAGGATGAAAATCCCTACCAATAATGCATTCTTTTCCATTTTTTTCTCCGCGCGGAAAAATGAGATGTCTGTCAATCCCACGACCGCGATCAAGTGTCCCAGTTATGTCCGCCCCAGATGTAAACTCCGTGTCTGACGGCAGATCCATTCATCACAGCTCGGGAGTCGTGCCGAGATTGTTCGCCAGCTAACGGAACTGCGGCGAGTATCGTAGCTGCCAGCCCCCGGATTGCAAACCGATGCGGGTACTCAATCTGCGGCCAGCCATTTGGCCAGCCAGTCCAGAGCGGCCTTTCTCTGTTCTGCGGTCACTTGATGTGCGACATTGGGGGCGACCATGATCTTCAACTTCTCGGGAACTCCAGCTTCGCGGTAGGCTGCTTCGGCTTGTGCAAATGCCAACTTTGCTCCTCCCAGCGGGCAGTTGGGATCGAGTTCTCCGTTCACGATGAGCAGCGGCCGGCCTGCGAATAATCGCAGCATGCTGGGACAATCGAACTGATCGAGGATTCCTGGAATCACCTTGCCCCATAATTCTCGGCAGACTCGGGCGTTGACTTGTGGTTCACCCAGATCTGCGGCCGCAGCAGTGTGAGCGCCCGCGATGGTTTTGGCTCGGCCGCCCCAGGCATCATTTTCCAGGCTCCAACGGAAACTCTGCACGGCAATCGCCGGAACAGCAACCTTGATGCGATCATCGACCGCCGCAGAGAGCCACGTTTGGATACCGCCCATGCTGAATCCAATCATCCCCAGCCGATCGCCGTCAATGTCCGACCGAGTCTCCAGATAATCGATGGTTCGCCACAGGTCCCAACAGGTGTCGAAGTAGAAGGGATGCTCCTGCGGCTGTCCGGCGGGTGTTTTCCACGCCCTGGTAATCGCGTTGACATAAGCCTCTGACCCGCCAGCCCCTCCGGATCTTTCACCGTGATAGCGTGCATCAATCGCTACGCCAATAATCCCGCGTTTGGCGAGATCGACCAGGAAGTCTCGTTGAGATTCTTTATTACCCCCGGTGCCATGCAACACGATCACCGCCGGCAGTTTTCCTGTCTGCTTCGTCGGCCGTACCAGGACCAGCGGGACGCGCTCGATGGAGCCGTCGGCTTTCTTCTCGCTGGCGAAACTGATGAATTCCGCCACGCGTCCGCCCGCATCGGTTTCCGTCTTCCGAGTTTGAGGATCGAGCGGCACTTTCGGTCGATCCAATTGCTTCAAGAATGCCGCCTTGACTTCCGTCGGGGGCGGGTAGGAAGTCGTCTGTTGCGCAACCGCAGCGACGCCGCCGAGGCACAGAAATAGTACGCCGACTGTCGAGTGAGCAAGAACGGACCGTCTGGTGCAGCGCAGGGTGATATTCATGGGGTTGCCAATTCAAATAGTTGGATCAGAGGTTGTCCGGACGCAGTGATCGTGGGCTTCTACAGTGTAACAACTTTGACGAGCTGCGCGGTTCATCGACGCTGCGATAGGGCTCGTGCACCCGGATAATCCGCATATCTTCCACCCAAAATCCTTACCTCTCCTTGGTCCCTCTGTACCGCTTTTTCCGCCTTCAACGGCTGCCAAACCGCCTGAACAGAAACTTTCGCCCGGGCGCCCCCAATCAGCCCTCCTGTCTGGCGTAACGACCCTCACATCTGCTAAAGTTGATGTGAAGCTATTCTGATGGATCACTCCAACAGGAGCAGGCAAGCTCTGCCGATGAGGGTCTTTATCCGACCTCAGGTGCGTGCGTTTCCCGCCCGAGAGTGATGATTGGCAACGAGTCCGACCAGCCGACGGCCGCCCGTTTGGGGTAGCCAAGTCGACCGATAGGACATTGATTCAGAGGTATCGACTATGCGCGGATGGCACATTTCTTCGAGTCTGGTGGTTTGTGGACTCGCAATCGCGACCCTATTGGGGCAAAGTCAACCGGTCTCGGCGCAGGATGCCGCGGCGGGAGAAGCTAAGGCCACAATGTTGCAGCAGGTGGCTGACGAAGCCCTCGCTCGCAAGACTGCCGCTCAGAAAGCGGCCGAAGATTTGCAGGCTAAAGCCAAACCCTTCCGCGATGGTCTCGCGAAAGCCAAGGGCGAAGAAACCAAGGCTGCCGCGGCGGTTGTCGCTGGTGAAAAGGACCTTGCTCCCAAAGTCGAAGCGATGAAGAAGGCCGAAGCCGATAAGCCGGCATTGGATAAACTGGCCGCCGACACTGCTGCGGCCGCCGCCGTCGCCGTCGAAGCCAAGAATGGCTATGCCAAGCTGGTTGCCGAATCGGCTGCCGCCGCAAAAACCGCCACCGAAATCGCCGCCAAGGCCAAAGTGGAACTCGACAAGGCACCTACCGACGCGGCGCTGATCGCTGCGAAAGCCGCTGCCGATAAGCTCGTGATCGACACCGATGCAATTTCCAAGACCGCCACCGCAGCCATCCCCGCGTTGGATGCCAAGGTCGCGGACACTGCAGCCAAGGCCAAGGTCGAAGCCGACAAGGTGACGGCTCAAGTGAAGCTGATCGCCGACACTACTGCTGCCGCCAAGGTCGTCCAAGACATGGTCGCCCTGCAGAAGGCCGCTCAAACTAAGGCTGCTGAAGAAGCTAAGGCCAACGAGGTTGGTCTTGCAGCCGTGCAGCCAGAATTGGATAAGGCCGTTGCCGCCTTGACCGCGGTGAAGACCGAACACACTGACAAGCTGATCGCGGCGGAAGGCGCCTGGAGCGAAATCGGGAAATTCGTCGTCTTCTCCAAGGAAATCGCTCCGATTTTTGCCAAGCGGTGCATGGCCTGTCATAACGCTCGCACTGCCAAAGGCCGCTACAACATGGAGACCTTCGCCTCCGTCATGAAGGGTGGCGAGCAGGGTGATACGATCATTCCGAAGGACGGTGACTTGTCCGTTCTGTGCGTGATGATCAGCAATGGCTCGATGCCAAAGGACGCCGATCCGCTGGCCAAAGAAGAGATCGAAAAGATCAAGAAGTGGGTGGCTCTCGGAGCTATCCTGGATGCCGGCAAGGATCCGGATGCACCACTGATCACGATCATGCCCAAGCTGCCGCAACCCGCGCCGCCGGAATCGTATCGTGTCCCGGTTTCGATCACCGGTTTGGCTTTTAGCCCCGATGGAACCCAGCTGGCGAGCTCGGGTTATCATGAAGTCCTGATCTGGAACGTGGCCGATGGCGCTCAGATTCGACGCATCACAAATGTCGCCGAACGAACTCACGAAATTCAATATAGTCCCGACGGAGCGCTAATCGCCGTCGCGGCCGGAACGCCGGCGCAGAACGGTGAGATCAAGCTGTTCAAGGCCGCGGATGGCAGCCTGGTGAAGGACTTGGTCACCACCAGCGACGCCATGTTCGCCGTCTCGTTCAGCCCCGACGGCAAGCGTTTGGCTGCCGGTGGTGCCGACCGTGCGATCCGCGTGTTCAACGTTGAAACGGGAGCTCAGGAATTGCTGATCGAAGATCATGCTGATTGGGTGATGGGAATTGCCTGGTCGCCCGATGGAACAAAGCTGGCATCGGCCAGCCGCGACAAGACTTCGAAGGTATTTGATGCCAAGACAGGTGATTCGCTGGTGACCTTCCCCGGCCACGGTGAGCCAGTGTTTGGCGTGCAGTTCCTGCCGGGTGGTGCGGAAATCGCCACGGCCGGCCGTGATCGGCAGATCCGGGTCTGGAATGCCGCCAATGCTGCTCAGGTGCGAGCCATCGGTGGCTTCGGCAACGAAGTCTTCCGCATCATCATCACTCCTGACAGCCGCCTCTTCAGTTGCAGTGCCGACCAGACGGCCCGCGAACACAAGTTGGACGGAACTCAAGTCCGAGTCTTCACCGGTCACAAGGATTGGGTCTACGCAGTTGCCTTCAATCCAGCGACTAAGAAGCTCGCCACCGGCAGTTGGGAAGGCGAAGTCCGCATCTGGAACGCAGAAGACGCCAAGGGCATGCTGGAATTCGTCGCCGCCCCCGGCTACAAGGCCCCAACGACTGCTGCAACCAAGTAGTTTGAGTTGACTCGCAGGGTATAATGCAGAGACAGCCCGGCTGGAGAAGTCCGGGCTGTCTTCATAGTAGTCGTCTCGCTCCCGAGAGACGCACTCTATCAGGCTTCGCCTGACCGCAGGGTAAACGGCCACGCGACGTGAACTAAGCGATCATTGAAGCGGACCACTCACTCCCAATCCACGCAGGACGCCAACAGACTGAGAGATTCGTTTCAGCTATTCCAGTTTGGATCTCTGCAGTTCTGGCTGTGCCAGAATCAGGTGCGTCTCTCGGGAGCGAGACGACAACTATCCCTGAACCTTGCGTAAAATAAGCTGTCTTTTATTCACACGGCCCGCCATGCCGGATATGCTGGTAGGTTCCTCTCGTAACGAGGAACTTCGTAAGTGAGTTCCGGCGGGTGGGCGTTCGATTTCCTTACAACAACATACGGCAAGTCATGAGCGGTCGGCAAAATCTATTCAATCGTGTTTGGGATCTGCACACGGTGCGCACCCTCCCGTCCGGACAAACACAGTTATTCATCGGGCAGCACCTGATTCACGAAGTCACCAGCCCGCAGGCCTTTCAGATGCTGCGCGATCGCGGCCTGAAGGTGCTGTTCCCGGAACGGACGCTGGCCACCGTGGACCACATCATTCCCACCGACAATCAAGCCCGCCCATTCCTGGATGTGCTGGCGGAAGAAATGATGTCGGCGATCGAAAAGAACTGTCGCGAGTTCGGCGTTACCCTGCTGAACATTGACGATAACCGCCAAGGCATTGTCCACATCGTCGGCCCCGAACAGGGCATTACCCAACCTGGAATCACGCTGGCTTGCGGTGACAGCCACACCAGTACCCACGGCGCCTTCGGCTGTATTGCATTCGGCATCGGCACCAGCCAGGTGGCCGACGTGCTGGCTTCGCAAACCATGGCCCTGAGCCGACCTAAGGTCCGCCGAGTGGGCGTCGAGGGCAAGCTGCATCCGGGCGTCTTCGCCAAGGACGTCGTCTTGCACATCATCCGCAAGCTGGGGGTGCAGGGTGGCGTCGGTTATGCCTATGAATTCGCCGGTTCGACGTTCGACGCCATGACGATGGAAGAGCGGATGACCGTCTGCAATATGTCGATTGAAGGTGGTGCCCGGTGCGGGTACATCAACCCCGATCAGACGACGGTCGACTACCTGCGAGGCCGCCCGTTGTCACCCAAGGGGGAGGCCTTTGACCGCGCGGCCAAGTGGTGGCTCGACCTGGCTTCGAAGCCGGATGCCGAATTTGATCATAAGGTCACGCTCCAGGCCGCCGACATCGAACCGACCGTGACGTGGGGCATCAACCCCGCTCAATCGGTGGGTGTCAACGAGCCGATTGGTGCCGTGGCAACGTTTCCAGCCGAAGAACAAAAGGGGATCCAGGAAGCTCTCGACTTCATGGAACTGAAGGAGATGCAGAAACTGCGCGGTCTGAAGATCGACGTCGCATTCATCGGCTCGTGTACAAACGGCCGCATCTCCGATCTGCGTGAAGCGGCCAAGATCGCTCAAGGCCGGAAAGTCTCGTCTCACGTCAAAGCCCTCGTAGTCCCCGGTTCACAACAAGTCCGAGCTCAAGCCGAATCCGAAGGTCTGCACGAAATCTTCAAGGCCGCCGGCTTCCAATGGCGTGAGGCTGGATGTTCGATGTGCCTGGCGATGAACCCCGACAAGCTGCAAGGCCGAGAAATCTGTGCCTCATCCAGTAACCGCAACTTCAAAGGCCGCCAAGGCAGCCCCACCGGCCGGACCCTGTTGATGAGCCCCGCAATGGTCGCCGCCGCCGCCATCGAGGGCGCCGTCGCCGACGTCCGAGAGATGCTGTAATCCGGTCAAGCAGCCCGGCTGCTCCAAAGCAGCCGGGCTGCTGACCTCAAACCAATAGCCAAAGGAAGCGAAGCGACCTGAGCTCCCCCCCTTACGAAGGGGGGGCAGGGGGGTAAGAGCCACCAGCGAAAGTCCTTCACTATCAGCGTTAAAGTCCAACACTAACTTACCGCAAGCAAGCAGCCCGGCTGCTCCCAGCAGCCGGGCTGCTAGAGATCACACCATGCAACAAATCCAACAAGTCACCGGCCGAGCCGTCCCTCTTCCCCTCGACGACATCGACACCGACCGCATCATCCCCGCTCGCTATTTGCGGTGCGTCACATTCGAAGGCCTTGGTGAGCATGCCTTCGAAGACGACCGCAAGCAGGACCCCAAGCACCCGTTCGATGACGCACGGTACAAGGGTGGCAGCATCCTGATCTCCGGCCGCAACTTCGGTTGCGGTTCATCGCGCGAACACGCTCCGCAAGCTTTAATTCGCTGGGGTATCAAGGCGGTGGTTGCTGAATCATTCGCCGAGATCTTTTTCGGCAACTGCGTCACAAATGGCGTTCCGTGCGTGTCGGTCTCGGCAGACGCGGTGAAGAAACTTTCAGCCGCCGTGAGTGCCGATCCGCAGGCAGAGGTCACCGTCGATTTGAAAGCCCTCGAAGTCCGTTGTGGCTCAATCAAGTTCCCATGCACGATGGCCGAAAGTGCCCGCAGTTCGTTGACCACCGGCCAATGGGACTTCCTGTCCCAACTGGTCGAAGCTGCGGACCAAGTTCGCGAAACGGCAAAAAAGTTGCCGTATCTCACTGGATTTGCACAATAAGTCGCTTGGATGGGGTCTCGATACCCATAATTTGGAGTGCTACGATTCATCGTAGCTTTCACTCAAGGGGCAAACTCGACGGCTTCGGCTTCACTACCGGGACGCCGGTGAATGGGGTCATCGATAATTCGGCTGGGCCGTATTTGCCATTCTCCTGTTTTCGACTGACCAGAAATTTTAGCTCGCTTGGCGTGATCGAAACAATTTTGTAGAACCTGCGGAGAATCGGGAAGTCGTACTCGTTGTTTCCACCCAGATTCTTGATCATTCTTGAAGCTTCCACCATGGCACCAGTGGCTCCGGGAGCGGGTTCGACGACAAGACGTCCATCGCGTTCGACGTGCCAGACACCATACATCTTCAGACGCGGCTTCGTTGGCGTGGCCGATGTGAGATAGTAGTGTTCCTCGACTGCACGGCCATCATTCGAAAAGTGGTAGACAAAAAGTGTCGAAGGATGTCCTAACTCTTTGAAGCTCCAACTGCCGACACATTTCTCTTCGGCCGGGGTGAGTTTGCGGTGATTTGCCGGACGGAATCCCACTAACAACGTGACGGCAACGGCGATGCAACCCAGCATGATTGCGAATCGGCGGACGGGTGGACGCTTCATGTGCTGGCTCTCGAAAACAGGACGAAGCAATTGGCAGGACGACACATTCTTTCCCGTCTTTATCGAGCGACTGCGATTCGGTCAACGCCTGTTTTGTGAGTTGAGGATGCGATGATCCTTTGTCATTAGTCCTTTGTCCTTGGTGTGTTGTGAGTTGAAGCCAGGATCAGACCGAACTCGCGACGCTCTCCTGATGAAATCTCTGTGAATGGCCGTTCGCAAGGGTGGCTCTTTTAAGGACCAAGGACAATTCCCTCCGGAACCGGTCTTGCCAGAATTCGGCATCTGTCGATAATCCCCATCCTTCAGCTCAGTCACTTCCATTGATTTTCCCCACCCTCAAGCAGTCCGATTACCCCGGAACAGGACGGCGCGCACTATGTGGTGTGCCAAATGCCAATCTGAAGTTGCCGTTGAAGCGCGACCGAACAGTCAGCGTCTGCATTGTGCCACGTGCGGATCGGAGATTTCTCCGCGTCCCAATCGGACCGGACCGGCTGCGCCCCCACCCGGTGGAAACGCTGGACCAAACCCGCCAGCATCAGGTAAGAATCCGCACGAATTGCTGGCTCGCTGGGCTGGCAACCAGATGTTCGATCCGTATGGGCCGATCGTTCCCGCTGAGGGAAGAAAAGAACCGCCACCAGCCAAGCCTGCCGCGACTCCGCCGCCCGCAACTGATTCGACAGCCAAGATCCGGATTGATCCGGCGTTTACCGAGGGCTGGAGCGAAATCCCCGCCCCTCATACTCCGACGCCTACTCATTCGACACGTTCCTCCCGGCCACCGAAACTCACGGAACGAGACCTGCCGCCCGGGCACCACGCCCATGCTCCGTCACGCTTGCAGGGGCCGCATTTCGATCCGGCACGGATGCGGCGGCCAGTCAAGACGTTCAATGGGATTGCCTGGTTTGGGCAGACGCTCGCTTATATAGGAGCCGCCACGCTGACGATCGGCGCCGGCATGGTCTTTATCGGGTACCTGGGCGGACCGATTTATTACGCACCGACCGGCTGGTTCACCACGACCGTCGGCCAGATGTTGCTCTTCCTGGGGGTCGTCACACTCGTTTCCGCCGGCATGGAGCAGACCACGGTCGAAGTCGCCCACAGAATCGATACGCTCGGCGATCAACTCGAACGGATGGAATACAACGCCCAGACGAAAGCTTTGGAAACCGAAGCGGAAGTCGAAGCCGAGCTGCGAGCGGAAATCGCTCTGCTGCGTCAGCAACTCAGCGACCAGCGCCGCGGGTGAGAAAGTAGCCCTCTTGCTCTGCAAGAGGATTGGCCGAGCGTTTTGTGAGTCTGCTGACACAAGATGGCTGAAATTACTTGAAACGATTCTTTCCGCATCCGGCATCTCATCTCGCGGAGCGAGATGGCTACTATCGTACGGCTCCGCCGTTGGCGTTAATGACTTGCCCAGTGATGTAGCTGGCGTCGGAACTGGCCAGAAAACGAGCCAGTCGGGCGATGTCCTCGGGAGTGCCCCAGCGTTGGAGTGGCGTCTCACGGAGTACTCGGGATTGCCACGCTTCGCTCGCGTTGTCACCCCAGGCGGTGCGAATCCAACCGGGTGCAATGCAATTGACGCGAACCTCCGGAGCCAGGCTGACGGCTAGTGATCGCGTGAAGCCCATGATGGCATTCTTCGCCGCAGCGAACAGTTCACCACTGTTGCCTTCCATGCCCCGATCGGCCTGGTCCCAGCCGATGTTAAGGATGACACCACGACCGGCTGCTTTCATGCGTTCGCCAACGGCATGCGACAGCAGGATGCTGCTGCGGACATCGACATCCAACAATCGCTGCAGTTTCGTCTGGTAATCCCAATCGGTCGCTGGACCGGTCAGCAGATCAGCACCCGCGTTATTGACCCAGATGTCAACTGACGAGACTTCATCGCTGACGGCTTGCTGAAACTTCGCGAGGCTCTCAGGTTCACCCAAGTCCGCGAGGAGCACCCAGGCCTTCCGGCCGAACGAACGAATTTCCGCTGCGACTTGCTCTGCTCGATCGCGGTTGCGGTTCGCGTGGATAATGACATCTGCCCCTCCGCGGGCGAACTCGAGGGCAATGGCGCGACCAATGCCACTGGAGGCACCCGTGACCACGGCTTGCTGGCCGGCCAGACTGCCGAATGGGTGCGTAGATTCTGGATTCATATGCCTAACGCAACAGTGAGTACAACACGACATTAACCGCGATCTTGATTGCGTCTTCAGTGACGTAGCCCGCACAGGCCGCCGAGGCTTGTCGCTCCAAGGCGCAACTGAGATCGTACTTGCTGTAAATCACCACATAGCGGCCGTCTATTTCGATCCCTTCCAGGAGCGGTTCACCCACGACTGTCGTCGGCTTGAAAGGCTGGCCTGGTTCGCCCCCGTTTGGTTCACGGCGACGCATGTCGTGCAGGTCGTGTCCGATTTTGCTGGTGAACAATTCGTGCGTCGCAGGAATCCGCGCCAATTTGTGATTGGGGAAGGTTTGCTGAATCAGTTCCCGAAAACTCTTGTCGAACTGCGGCGAAGCACAGCAGGCATCTGCGAAAAACAACGCCCCTCGTTCTACCTGTGTCCGCAAGCGTTCTTGTTCCTGCTTCGAAAAGGTAAACGAATTGCGGCCGTGCATGTAGATCAGCGGGTAATTCCTGAGAGTCTCGTCAACGGGCGTGATGTTTTTGACCTTGGTATTGGCCGTCACGCCCGCGTAGGAATTCAACGCCATTAACAGGTTTCTCACAGCATTGGGCGCTGCGTCCCAACCTCCCGTATGACGCAGTTTGGCCACCTGCAGAAAACCCCGTTCCAGTTCATCATTCCCGGCAGTTGTGCTGGCGAGTTGATGGTCGGTCAATGGACTGGGAGGCTCGCGTCCCGTGGCATAGGCCACAACATTGATACCCACTCGAGTGGACTTGGTAATCATGGCCTTCATCTGCGGCGTGCGCCGGGGAGGTTCGACGATATTCCATTTGTTCCACAGACAAGCCAGGTCATTCGGCGAATACATGATGCTGGTCCGGCAACCGACATCAACTCCCCACAGTTCCGTCGACTCGGGATCGAGCAGGTATTCGCTACGAAACACGGGATGCTCGGCAGTTAACCGTTTGAATTGATGTTCGCCATCGGGATACATCTGCTTTACGACATCACGAAATCCGCGATCGAAGTCGGTCTTGGTACACGTAGCCACGCCGAGGATAAAGCCGCCATTGATCACGTACTGCCGCAATAACTCCAACTCATCCGGGCTGAACTTGGGCGCCTTGTCACCGCTGATGTAGAGAATCGGAGAAAGCATCAGGTCTTCCAGTCCGCCGTGCTTCGCCACGACGGCAATATCAAGTTGCTGCCAGGTGACAAGCTTCGGCCAGCCGGGCAGCCCGGTGATCAGATCGGTCAGATTACGAATGTCATGGCGATGACGATTCCAGCACTGATCGTCCTTCTTTTCCGGATTCTCGGGCTGATACTGCAGCTTGTTGATGAGAACGGGCGCCAGTCCCTTGGAGAGAAACAGCAGCGCGAAGCAGGAGGAAACAACTTCGTCCTGCTCACCATGCCCCTGTCCACGCCAACTGCCGTCGCGCGGCGACTGCATGCGGATCAGGAAGTCGGCACCTTCGCGGTACCAGTCGTGGGTGCCGAAGAAACGCTTGCCGCTCAGACGGCCGGCACGTTCCAGGCCGTAGAGATAATAGAGGGCGCCGCCACCTCCGCCACCGGGATTGTGTCCCACGGCAAAGCTGCGCTCGAGCCACTTGAGTCCGCGGTCCAGCGATTCATTTTCCTCGGGCTTGCCGCAACAGTTGGGGCTGCCGTCCGGGTTCTCGTCCGGTTCATCACGCAGCATTTGTTCGACGATCACCTGCGTGGTGATTCCTGCAACGGTCATGCTGCCCGTGCTGTTGGCATTCAATCTGCCGTGATAGTTCCAGCCCCCGTCGCCACTTTGCTGGTCCGTCCAATACTTGCGAATCAATTCCCAAACCGCACGATCCACGGGGACGTTGGCATGCTGCGCCTCCCGCAATCCCAGTACGGCAAATTGCGAGTTACTGCGATCGGGTTCGCCGACCCCGCGCCCTTGACCAAAGTTGTAGGACCAGCCACCGGCACTATCACCATTCTTGGCCTGCAGAGAAGCCAGCTTGGTCGACAAAGTCAGAATCCTGCGGGTATCTCGAGTCCCATCTTTGGCTGCCGCTAGCGCCATGATGTGTAACGAGATTTCATAAGTCAGGTCGGGATCGGGAACGCCGCGAAGGTACTTCAACCCGCGCTGGACCGGTTCGTCCTCCAACGTCATGCCGCAATTAATCAACGTCATCAAGGCGAGACCCGATCTGCCCACGGTATGATCCAACGCACTCCACGAGCCATTGTCAGACTGCTGTTGAATGAGATACTGCTTGCCGCGATCGATGGCGTCTTTGACCTGTTTTTCCGTGAGCCCATTTTTGGGCTCTTGCGAGAAAACATCCAAGGGAAGGCACAGGCTCAATGAAAAGAACGCCAGCCCGCACGCGGTAATCCGCCAGACCGATTTCCTTGAATGGAGCATCGTTTCCCCTCCTCACAAGCCAGGCGTTTTGTGAGATTCCAGCCGGATCAAACGTTGTTCAGATAGCGCCGCATGAAAATGCGTTCTCAGTTTCTTGTTTCGACACCGAGACAAACCGTCTTGCAGCGAATTAAGCCGCCAAAATGGCATCGCCACCAATTCGTCTCGATTTGTCGATTGTAACCGATTATTCGGTCAGTCCAACTGAGGAGTTCAATTCGGATTGCTGGGATGCAATGAATTGAGGGAAGGGCAACCCGGTGAAGAAGACGAAACACCATATTCCTCGGAGCCGAATTCCTAAGGATTTGGTCGAGTCAGTTTCTGGCTCCGAACTCTCACGAACTCGGGCGCGAGACGCCTCATGCCGTTGCCGATCAGCCCACAATACCAACTAAAAGGACTGCGATGATGCCTCATCGCAGTCCAAATGTCTTCGATCTATTGGGTCGGCGCTGGTTGTCCCAAATCCTGCTGGGGCAGCACATTTTGCGGCAACACATTTTGTGGCAGATCCGGTTGAGGAACTCCCTGCTGCGGAGGAACTCCAGGTGGCGGAGTTCCGGGCTGAGTTGGTGCCGTGGCATTCGGTATTGGAACACCGGCTGACCTCAGCGATTTCATGATCACCGGCCAATAGATATAGAGGCCGACTCCAATGCCAATCAATACGGCCAGATAAATCAGCAGCGAAAGCAGGCCGGTGATTCCATCGAACAGTCCGCGGAACCATTTGACCCAGGGGCGCCAGCGCTGCTGACGATCGATCTGCTTGTAGAGATCATCCATTTTCTCGGTCTTGGTCGCGGCCTTGGCCTGTACCACTTTGGCTTTGATCACCTGTTCGAACTGCGGATAGCTTGCCAGTGGGCGATAATCCGTGCTGCTTGCCGGGCATCCCTTGGCTTTGGCATCAAGAGCGCCGGTCTTCAGCAGTTGCCGAATTTGAGCCGTCGTGAACTTGGCCTTCTTGGGGGGGCCGTTGGCCTGAGTCTGAATGACCACCCATTGCGCGGCATCATCCAGCAGTGCCGCTGCGACACCGCCTCCCCCGCCGCCACCGGTATTCCGCGCGGCTGGAGCTGAAACATTGACGGTACTTCGACCTGCCCCCACGGCCGTGCTGGCTGCCATCGAACTGCCTAAAACGGAGGCTGGTGGCGGTGCTGTAACCCCTCCCCCCTCGGCGATGAACGACAACACCGGGTTGGCTCGCCCCAGAGATTGCAGGTCCTTAATCAGTTCCTCGTAACCTTGATAACGCGACTTGGGATCCTTGGCGATCATCTTGTCGATGATCAGATCCAAACGTTCGGGAATGTCTTTGTTCAATGTTCTGGCGCGGGTGAAGGTCCCCTTCGTCTTGGCCATGATGAGTTCCATCGCCGAAGTCCCCTTGAAGGGGAGTTCACCGGTGAGGAAGTAATAAAACGTGCAGCCCAAGGCGTAGATGTCACTGCGATGGTCAACATGCTTGGCGTCGGCGGCCTGCTCGGGAGGCATGTAGTACGGCGTTCCCAGACCGGTGCCGCTTTGCGTCATCGACATGTCTTCGTCGGTCGCTTTGGCCAGCCCCATGTCGGACAATTTCACCACGCCCTTTTCGGTGATCAACATGTTGTCGGGCTTGATATCGCGATGAATGAGGTTCATCTCATTGGCATATTTCAAGGCATCCGAGATCACCAGGATCACGTGCACGGCGTCGCCCACGTCGAGCTTTTTCTGGTTCTCCATCCAGTCTTGCAGGCTGCGGCCACGCTCGTGCCCCTTCACCAGTTCCATGGCGAGAAACAGCAATCCCTGATGCTCGCCCACGGCATAGCCCTGGACAATATTCGGGTGATTCAACTTGGCCATGGTTTGCGCTTCACGCTTGAAACGCTTCACGAAGTTCTCTTGCTTCGAGAACTGCTTATTCATGACCTTCAGAGCGACTTGCCGATCCAGGCTGACCTGATGTGCCAGATAGACTTCACCCATACCCCCCTGACCGAGCTTCTTGATTAACTTGAAGTCGCCCAGCTGCGTGACCTTCTTGTCGCCACTTGAAGATTGAGCCGGTTTCGGGGGAGGCGGAGGTACGGCAGGCGTGGGGGCAGTGGGACTACCGGCACCTTCACCGATCCTGGTCGCATCCAGATTGTGAGCCGCCGTCTTTTCCGGATTGAATTCGCCTGTGGCGGCAGCACCCTGATCGTTCGGGTTCCGCGGTGATGGCTGTGAAGCACTCATCAGAGTCAGCCTTTCCGAATACGAGACCTGCTAGTTGAAAACGAAATCTACATAAAAAATAGATAGAGAGTCGGTCCCGGCACCACGAGAAAAAGCAGCAAAAAAGATGGCGTTTGGGCCCAACATCGAAGTATTCAAACGCGCGGATGCTCGTTGCGTGTCAGCGCAACCGTCCGAACGGCATGCAATCAGAATGGAAGTCGATCACTGCTGGTTAGCCTGATTATGGGCTGTTCTTGTGATCGAGGCAATTAGAACCGCGCGGAAATGACGATTTTTCTGGGGAATCAGATAAAGAGTTGCCAAGTCTGCGGGTCAGACATGACGTCGAACCCGTCAAGTGACACGGTCCTCCCGGACCGTCTGCCTGACGAGTGGACTCGTGTGACATGTCCCTGCGATCAGCACAATCAGGCTGCTTTGGCCAAGGCTCGTTACATTAGAAACGAACTGATTGAAGCGACCGTCTACATCGAAGGCACGTGAGGGATCCGTTCCGCCAAACCATCGACTTCGGCGAGGTAGGCCAGCAGACGGTCGCGTTCGTTGGTTAGATGCCGCACTCGCAGCAGCGACCTGACGCGGGTCGTCAATTCCAGCTTATTGACGGGTTTAGAGAGAAAATCATCAGCGCCGGCGTTAACCGCTTTTTCGATATCACCCGACTCGTTCAGGGCGGTCACCATGATGATCGGAATATCGCACGTGGCGTCTGCTTTCTTCAGGCGGGCGCAGACTTCATAGCCGCTCATTCGCGGCATCATGATATCGAGCAAAATCAGGTCGGGCTGTTCCCGCTCGACCTGCTGCAGCGTGGCCTCGCCATCGGTGGAGAAATCGATCACATAGCCTTCGCCACTCAGGTAGGCTTCCAGCAACTCACAGTTTTGTTGATTATCGTCCGCAATCAAAATGCGCGACGGTCCCGTCGAATAATCGAGACGCATAATGGATCCCCGACGATCACAGCGCGAGCCCTGGCACGGCAGGTTGAAGTGTTTTCCAGGCCGACACAGACCCAAATCACACCCGTCGCGAACTTGGATTCACAACTTTCAACTTACTGCCAGTTGTTTGTGCCACGCGATGGCGATCGTTATCCCAGTAGTAGTTAAAACAAGATTTGATCTTATCAATTCTCGGCACACTCCTCTGAAGGTTCCCAGCCTGAAAGGTGTGCGCAGAAAAACGTCAACGCAGTTTAACACCTGCATTTCAATTTGAATACCCCAACCCGGATCGACGGGATCTATCCAATGATACTGAAACGACTTAGGCACGGAAAAAAGATGCTTGATGGTCAGCCCTCAAAGGCAGCACCGTGAATGATTTCGGGATCGCGATTTCCCTGTAGCCGAAATCGTGAGATTTCGGGCACCCTACCCTTGATGTTCCGAATTCTCACGAATTCGGCTACAAAAATCCCGTCGGGCATTACCTCAAGGGGCTCGCAAGCAACCGCGACATCGTCGGCCTCTCTTGCAGAAACGACGCCGTTTCAGCGCAGCTCCGCAATAGCATTCCCGCCGAGTGATCTTCCACCAGACCGCAGCATCGTTTCCGTCAGACTGACGACCCATGGTTCCAGCCCCACTCGTCGCATCTGATCCAGTGTCTGATTAATGTCGTATTCCACGCGATGAAACGTGACTCGCTGATCTTCGAGGATGGCGTACGCGCAACGCCAGTCGCCATCACGGGGTTGCCCCACACTGCCCGGATTGATGACTCGAATGCCGTCCACTTCGATTTCAAAAGGGAGATGCGTGTGCCCCACGCAGACAACGTCGGCATCGACTGAATGTAACACGTCGTGCCAGGCGTCGGGATCGTTGGAAAGATATTCGTCCAACGGGTCGCGTGGCGTGGCGTGAACGAGGAGGAAATTCAGGTTGTCCAGGCGAAACGACTGGGTGACAGGCAACCGGCACAGATATTTGAACTGCGATTTGTCCATCAACTGACGCTGCAAGGGACGGGTCGCGGCCGCCAGTCCCTTCAGCCCTCCGCCCCCGCGGGCGACCACGCTCTGTACAACGGCATGGTCGTGATTGCCGCGGATCGCAAACGTGGCATGCTTCCGGACCCAGTCAATACATGGACCTGGATCCGTCCCATAATCGACGATGTCACCGAGTACCAGACATGCATCAAATGTCTCGTTGATCGCCTGCAATGCCGGCCAGTTGGAATGGATGTCCGCTACCAGCAAGATCTTCATGGGAAATCCAGACTGTGGGTGGGAATGGATGCCTGCTAAGAAGTATGCGGTGTTTTATGGGCTATATCAATCGTGTCGGTACATCGATGGCACAGTAACATCTTCGGAGTCGACGATTTCATTGGTGTGCTATGATGATATAATCGCCGATCGAACCTCGGGACGACTCCATCCCTGACTCCACTGTTAACAACCAATCGCCAGCTTGAAACACGTTACCACTTGATCGCGGTTCAGTTCGTTCTACTTCTAGGTACCCGAACAAAACCGGTTGTGGGCACCCGATTGACAAGGCAAATCCAGAGTTTTCAACGTGCCGCAGAGGTTTTGTTAGCGCTCAAAAGGAGCATTGTTGTGTCGGACCAATCGCTCAACCAACTACCGCTGCGAGAATTGTTCGTTCATGCAGAGCATCAGGCTCGAGATCTTGCGGAACATTTGGAATTGAATTTTCTTCCGAAGCTAACGGTCTTGGACGAGAGCGTGCACCCCAAAACCGAGGATCAGGCCGTCCGCGACATCACTGTCCGCAGCCGAGCAGCTCAGGTGCTGGAAAGCGACATCTTTACGCAACAACTGCTACAGAAGATGCACGACTGCCTGAATGCGATTGATGCCAAGCTGCGGCAACGTGCCGATTAATACGGTTCTGCGGCGAAAAACGGCACTTTTTACCGCCGCATCGACCGAACAAAACATCATATCTACATTCGAGTTACGCTCGGACATCGAATCAGGTCGAGACTCAGAAACTTTTCTGAAAATCCCATGAACGGGCTCGGTTTATGCTGTTTGACGGATTCACGTCTGGTAAACTATAGGGGAGACTTTCAGCCGGGCCACGAAAGTCTCTGCAAGCAATGCCGGTTTGTGGGAACGGAAATTCCACTGTCCGAGTCCGACTTGTGGAATATCCCTCTCTGTTTTTGGCCCCGCGCGATAATCCTGTCAAATCCAGAAGTCGGACAATTTCAGTTTGTCGAGATTTTGACATAGATCACCTCTGATTGGCATGCAACCTGCCCGTGGGTTGCACCGTCATCATTGGTCAGACTAAACCGTTCGGTTGACTGTTCAAAAACGTTAAATTGCGGAATAAATGCCGAGTGTGGACACACGGCACAGGACCCGTCGAAGGTGGGGCCTTGAACTCGTCTGATTTTGTAGCGTCTCTCATGATTTGCGAAATGACTTCGGTCCGATCCGGGAGCTGACAAATCCGAATCGCGTGCTAAAAGTCTATTCCGTGGGTCAACCGAGAATTGGCTTCAACAATTCAGCGAACAGGCTCGCCTGATTGTCGCCTATTGCAATGAATGTCTGTGAAGAACACTGGGAAATAGCCACTGCGTCAGAAACTCCACTCTGTCTCAGCACGTCTATTATTCGGTGGTCGCAGACTTTCAGCTCGCTGGCTAAGGAGGCCGGTCGGTGACTTTAGAAAATGAACAACAACGAGGCAGTACTCCCCCGCCTGCCGCGGGGGGAGCGGGAATGGTGTTTCCGCCACGTGGGGCAGTGCGCAATTCGGAAACTGTCATCAACGTGGAACGCCGAGCGGCGTTGGCCGAAGAAAACGCAACCGAACTTCCCGCGCCGTCCTCGACCATCTGCGGAGCCCTGTTTCCCAATCCGGAAGCTTTACAGCAAGCCTTTCCCAACCCTTCCGGGATCGAACTAGGACATTTCCGCATTCAGAACGCCATCCGCAGTGGGGGTATGGGCGCAGTCTTTGAGGCGCTCGATACGCGTCTGAACCGCACGGTGGCATTGAAGATTCTGCCTCCCAGCCTGTCGCGCGATCTGTCCTCGATCCAGAGATTTCGCAACGAAGCCCAGGCTGCGGCACAACTCGACCATGACAACATTGCCCGAGTCTATTTCATCGGTGAAGACAAGGGCTTGCACTTCATTGCGTTTGAATTCATTCGCGGCACGAACTTGCGTGAAATCGTGCAGCAGCGCGGCAAGTTGACGCCCGCCGAAGCGGTGAACTACACCCTGCAGGTCGCGTCGGCCGTTGCTCACGCGTCCGCACATGGCGTGGTCCATCGCGACATTAAGCCGTCGAACATCATCATTACCCCCTCAGGTCGAGCCAAACTGGTGGACTTGGGGCTAGCTCGTAGCGAGCATCGCGAAAACGAGCCCGACTTGACCGTGGCCGGGACGACTCTGGGGACGTTTGATTACATCTCTCCAGAGCAGGCCAAGGATCCGCGAGCAGTGGATGTCCGGAGCGATATTTATTCGCTCGGTTGCACGCTGTATCACCTGCTGACTGGCGAACCGCCCTATCCGCAAGGGACAGTCCTGCAAAAGTTGCTCGATCATCAGGGGAAGGATGCACCTGATCCCCGAGCGAAGAATCGTCGAGTCACCGCGGAACTGGCAGCGATCGTGAAGATGATGATGGCCAGCGATCCTCGCCGACGCTATCAAACTGCCGAAATTCTGATTCGTGATTTGCTCGTTGTGGCCAATTCCATTGGTCTGCGGAGCGTCAGTTCCGAGGGGCTGATGTGGCTGTCGGCGCAGAATTCACCCGATACGTTCTGGGAACGTCACGCCAGTTGGCTGGCGACCGCGGTCGGTTTGCTGCTGATAGTCGGATATCTAAAGATCGGCTTGCCGAGTTCAGACGCCAAGCTCCAAACCAAATCGCCGTTCGATGATTCCGCGACCGGAACCAAGGTCGCCGAAACCAGCACGGGAAAGCCGTCAGCGTTGCCTGGAACTTCGCCCGCAATGCAGACCGATGCGACGGACTCCGGTGAGAACGGCGTGGCCAACACATCGGCGGATGCAAATGCCGAAGACGGCACTCCGGGAACGCCTGCAGTAGCACGGAACGCCTCCACACCGGGAGAAAGCGTCGATAATACGCTGGATCCTTCTCTGAGCCCCATTCCAAAGACGAACCTTACAGAGACACTCAGCGATCCCAGTAAGATTTTTAACAACCCGTCCGAAGGCGGCTCGTTTTCACCGACACCATTGGTGGCCGGTACTCCACAGGGTATTACCTACGGGCCTCGCGAGTTGCACCCCGATGTGATCGCCGGTCGCAATACGAAACCGGGGATCCCCAGCATTACGAAGCCGGATCCCGTGGAAGGATCGGCGACGCAGACTCCAACTGAAACGGAGTCATCGCCCGACAAGACTGGCGAATCGAATACCACTTCGACACAAGTTGCGGTGACGACTCCGTCAGACGTCCCCAACAAGGCGACGACCGACGTCACATCACAATCACCGATCGTAGTGCTGAAGTCGGGCGACATACCGGAGCAGACCTTCCCGACGTTGGAAGCGGCGTGTGCCGGGGCGCAGGATGGTCGCGTCATCGAGTTGCGATTCAATGGATTACGGACGGAATCGCCCCTGCGAATCCGAAACAAAATTACCATCCGCGCAGCCAAAGGTTTCCGGCCTCTCATTGAGTTTGTTCCCAAAGAGATTCCCGCTGCCGGTTACGAAACACGAATGATGACAATCAGCGGCGGCTCACTCGATCTGGTGGACGTCAGCCTGCTGATGAACGTCAAGTCCGCCATTGCGACCGACCTGTGGGCGTTGATTTCGACGCAGCGAGCCGAAGCGATCCGCCTGCAGCGAGTCACCGTAACCGTCCAGAACAAAGTCCAGCGGCCGGCTGCCGTGGTCGAGTTCCGCGCGGGGACGTCCCGCATGGTCACCGACATGGAGATGATGAACAATGGCATGATGACGACCGCAACAACGGTGCGGTTGGCCGATTCCATGATTCGTGGTGGTACCGATCTGATTCTCGTGAAATCCTTCCTCTCGGCCCGCATCGACCTCGACAACTGTCTGCTCGCACTCGATGGCTCGGTCTTGAAATCGCAGGGCTCGGTCGATGTCCCCGAAAAGCAAACGGAGCTGTCACTGCGACTGAATCAGCTCACGGCAGCGTTAAATTCCGGACTGATCGTGATGGAAGGGGGCGAGGCACCTCGCAAGCTGGGACGTATCTCCGTCGAAGCCACGAACAACATCTTCACCCGCGATCCATCACCCGATCATCGCCCGCAGCCATTTGTCTCCATGGTGAGCGCCGAACCGCCCGACGATTTGCTGAAGCTGCTGGCTTGGAATGGCCAGAAGAATTTTTATGACGGCTTCGAATCCTATTGGACCCGGACCGCCCAAGATGGTTCCAGAACCACGGTTTGGGACTACGAAGAATGGAAGTTCCGCTGGGACAGTAACGAAGTTGATCCGCACTCGACGATCGTGTTGTGGAAAAAACGCTGGTACGAAAGACCGTTCGGAGAATTGAATCCATCGGACTTTGAATTGGATGAATCGGCGACCGGCAATCCCGCATTGTCGGCGGCGAACGACGGTGGTAACGCTGGGGTTGATCTCTCTCGCCTTAGCAAATTGAACGTCACCACCCCGCTGGAAGCCTCGACCGGCAGCCGAGTTGGAGCAATCCCGTAGGTCCTCAAGCGGGTAACCCCGCTTGACCTCACCCTGACCTCGTGCGAAAATTTGACGATACGTTGAACCCGTGGTCGATACCTGACCACTTGCAAACATTGGAGAATTCCATGAAACGCTTGCTTCTTTGCAGTCTAAGTCTCGTCGCCCTGTGTGCGGGGAATGCCGTTTATGCTGGTCCGATTACCGGTGAGTACATCGAATCACGTTCTTGCGACGTCTACACTGGCCCTTGTTTTGCGAATGGTCAAATCGGTCAGGCCGGTCGCGAAGCGCTCGTGGCGTGGAAGGTCGACAAAGGTTCGTGGAAGAATGTCGATCTGACGGGGCTCGGAGTTGTGCTAGTCATGAATGCCAATGACACGCTGGGATTCAACCCCTCGTTTAAAGTGAATCCGTACCCGATCAAGTCGGTATTGTTGATCGATGACAAAGCCAGCACGGAACAGCGAGAAGCACTGATTGCTTTCGTAAAGGCTTCAGCTCCCAAGCTGGCTGAAGACATCGTCAAGATTGAAGCGATGCCGATTACGCTGGTGAATGACCACCTGACTGGCAAAGGCACTCTGGTTGCCGGAGAAGTGGCCCGGATTGAAACTCGTAAGATGTCTAAAAAGGATTGCGTGTGCTCGAATGAATCCGTGTTTTATCCGCCACTGACTAAGATCTCCAATTCCCAGCCCGCCTATGCGTTGAAAACAAGTTTCGCGGGTCAAGGGCTGGATAACACGTGGGAAACCAACGGTGCTCGCAGTGCGTTCCTCGGAACATTCCGTAAACAATCGGATGAAACCGTCGCCCAGAAATAGTAGTCCCGAAAGTCCAGCAGCCCGGCTGCTCGCAGCAGCCGGGCTGCTTATCGCAACTACGCCCCAGCTTCTTCCGAAGTTCGGGGCGTTTGTGTTTCCTGAAGAAACCCCATGTCCCTCGAACCTGCCTCCGAACCACCCACATCGGGCTGGACCTGTGAAACTCACAGCGTCGAAGAGACTCACCGCCTGGGTACGGCGCTCGGCCAGGCATTGGAACCCAGCAGCGTGGTCGCACTCTCAGGCAACCTGGGGGCAGGCAAGACCCACCTCACGCAAGGCATTGCCGAAGGCCTGGATGTCGACCGTCGCCTCGTCACCAGCCCCACTTTTTCTCTGGTTCAAGAATATGCTGGACGATTACCGGTTTTTCATTTCGATACCTATCGCTTGAAGAACGTAGACGAATTCCTCGACTTGGGATTCGACGAGTACCTGTCATTACGCGGTGTCTGCATCATCGAATGGGCCGAACGAGTGACCGAGGTCTTGCCTTCCGACACGCTCTTCGTCGAAGTCCAAGCCACGGGAGAAACGACTCGCCAATTCACATGGCGAGCAGGGGGAGCGATAGCGGAGCGGGTCTTAGCGCGACTACGCCTCAACCAATAGTTTAACCCCGAGCCAGCGGCGACGGAGTTGTATTTTGGGCCTATGCGTTGTGGTGACGACGACTCCAATTGAGAAGTCTTCCGAATTCTTAATTCCTGATTCATCGTGTCACTCACTCCAGATACAGCACCGTCGCCGGTGGCTCGGGGTTAAACAATAACCCGGCCCGTCTTCACAAATCTGCGTTTCGATGGTTTCAACAATCATCTATGATTTAGATATCGTTCTTGATCGATTGCATTCACTTCGCACCGATCAGCAAGCGTTGCAGAGGTTGGGAGATTTCCGATGAGTATGCTGGGGGTAGTGGCATTTTCGGCCGTGTGTTTGATTGCGGCCTATTACACGTACGGACCGCTGCTGGTCCGACTCCTGCGGCTCGATCCGACCGCGGATACACCCGCCACGACGATGCGGGATGATGTCGACTATGTTCCCATCGAATCAAAGTTTCTGCTCAGCCAACATTTTTCAGCCATTGCCGCCGCTGGTCCGATCGTCGGTCCGATCGTCGCGGGGGTGACCTTCGGCTGGGTTCCCGCGTTGATCTGGATTCTGGTCGGTTCCATCTTCATCGGCGGCGTTCATGACTTCACGGCGCTAGTCGCCTCAATTCGCCATAAAGCCCGATCCATCGCCGAAGTCGTCCGCGACCATATGTCCCACCGTTCGTACATTCTATTTCTGAGCTTCGTGTGGCTGGCCCTGGTTTACATTATCGTCGCCTTTACAGACGTCACCGCCTCGTCTTTTCTGGGCAACCAAAAGCTGGAAAATGGCCAGCTCGTATTGGGTGGCGGAATTGCCACTTCGTCCCTGCTGTATCTGATCATCCCCGTTGCGATGGGCCTCGTGCTGCGGTTTCAACTGCTGTCGGTGAATGTCGCTACGGCGATTTTTCTGCCGCTGGTGGGTTTGTCGATCTGGGTCGGTCAGTACATCCCATTTGATGTCGGTCAGTTGCTGGGACTCTCTGCCGCCGGTGCTCAGCGATTTTGGAATGTGGCACTGCTCGCCTATTGTGTGATCGCGTCAGTGATTCCGATGTGGTTACTGCTGCAACCGCGCGGCCACCTGGGTGGGTACTTCTTGTATGCCGTGCTGCTGGCGGGCGGATTGGGAATTATGTTCGGTGGAAACACCATTCAGTACCCCGCCTTCCGCGGGTTCGACGTCCCCGTACCGACGACGGGGATGCCGCGCCCCCTGGTGCCGTTGCTCTTCATTACCATTGCCTGCGGAGCATGCTCGGGCTTCCATTCGATCATTGCCTCGGGAACGACATCCAAACAGTTGCGGAAGGAAACCGACGCACGACTGGTGGGATATGGTGCAATGCTGATGGAAGCGATGGTGGCCATTATCTCGTTGTGTTGCGTGATGATGCTGCCGCCGGACGACCCCTTGATCAACAATGGTGACCCCAAGCCGAACTTCCTGTATGCGATCGGGATCGGCAACTTTATGAGTTTGCTGCGAATATCGAAGACCTTCGCCGTCTCGTTCGGACTGATGGCCTTCACGACATTCGTGTACGACACATTGGATGTCTGCACGCGATTGGGGCGGTACATCATTCAAGAACTCACCGGCCTGACAGGTACGGCGGGTAAGTGGCTGGGAACTATACTGACAGCCGGCGTGCCGCTGATTTTCCTGCTGGGGCAACCAGTCAATCCCGATGGCAAGCCGGTCGCGCTGTGGCAGATTTATTGGAATTTGTTCGGTGCCAGCAATCAGTTGCTGGCGGCCCTGACGTTGCTGGGAGTAACCGTGTGGCTGTGGCGTACCTACCGCGCCCCCTGGGTCCTAGGTGTCGTCGGGTTGCCGTGTGTCTTCATGTACTCGATGAGTATGTGGGCCCTAGTCCGCATGATCTGGCCGCCGGTCGCCAAAGCCGTCGCGGCCACGGGAGCCGCAGGTGCCGCACCCGTGCAGACCGTCATCCCAGTCCCCGTGGTGGCCAGCGTCCTGGCGATTCTTGGCCTGTTGATCTTGATCGAAGCCATCATCGCTGTCGCGGCATCGTTCCCGAGACCACCTGCGCAGGAATCGCGTCTGGCGACGGCGTAGTCAGCAGCACTGTTGCTCAGGCATAGGATCCGCTGGGCGTTTTGCGAATCGCCCAGCGCGACATGCATCGTCAGACCTTGCAGGTATTCGCCGCATTCGGCGTTTCGTCTTGGAGAGATCAAGAGGGTTACCTGCTGCCCCTTTTCTCGCCCGGACTGGTGTGCTAAGGTGCGTACAGTCTGCGGTGCTGTCGTCCGCTGGTGCCGCGTTGCTTCCTGATTTACATCTCGCTTTCGAGGAGCCGTCATGACTGATCAGTCCGTCACGAATCACCGCGACCAGGTGTCCGATTCCGTAGTGCCTCGCCGCTCGTTCCTCGCCGCCGCCGCAGGTGCCGTGGGGCTGGCCGCTTCCGCTGCGTTGGCTCGTGATTATGGTCCTAATGCCCAACCTGTCCGCTATCCCGAACCCGATGTCGTTGCGATCGATAAGCGATTCAAGAAGTATTATCTGGGCAACTCCCCCATTCAGCGGCTCTATCACAGCGACAAAATGTTGTGGGCGGAAGGCCCGGCCTGGAACGGTGTCGGACGTTATCTCCTATGGAGCGACATCCCCAATAACGTCCAGATGCGCTGGTTGGAAGAAGACGGCCACGTCAGCACTTTTCGTAATCCGGCTGGCAACAGCAACGGCAACACGTTTGATTGGATGGGTCGCCAGATCGCCTGCGAACACGGCCCCCGCCGAGTTGTCCGCTATGAATACGATGGCTCGGTCACCGTGCTGGCCGACAAATTTGGCGGCAAATCGCTCAACGGGCCGAACGACGCCATCGTCCATCCCAACGGAGACATCTGGTTCACGGATCCTGGCTACGGTGGCCTGATGAATTACGAAGGGACGCGGGCCACGACCGGTTCGGTGCAACCCTACCAGAAGGAAGCAATCTATCGCATCGACGCTCAGACCCTGAAGTTGAACAAAGTCGCGGACGATGTCTTCAAGCCCAACGGCCTGTGCTTCTCACCCGACTATAAGAAACTGTATGCCGCTGACACCGGATCTTCGCATTATGAAGAGGCTCCCAAGAACATCCTGGTGTGGGATGTGCTGGAAGAACAAAAACTGGCCAACAGCAAGGAATTTGCATCGATGAAGCTCGCGATGCCGCATCCGACTGACGAGAAAGCGGAGCCAGTCGTAAAGGCCGGCATGGCCGATGGTATTCGTTGCGACGAGGACGGCAACATCTGGGCGAGTGCCGGCTGGGTGGGTGACGGCTATGATGGAGTCCACATTTTCGCACCCGATGGAGTTCGCATCGGCCAGATCCTGCTACCAGAAATCTGCAGCAACGTCTGTTTCGGCGGCACGAAACGAAACCGCCTCTTCATGACCGGCAGCACGTCGCTGTACGCAGTCTACGTCGAAACCCGAGGCGCTCACATCACGTGATCGCTATCAGGTCAGCACAGCCACCCTCTGCTCCCCCTGGAAAAGCGGGGGCAGAGAGGTACGCGGTCGTTCGACTCTTTGCACACGTGGAGTCTAATTTTGCCACGTGTCACGAACGTAAGCCCGTGCCGCCCTCGAATATTCGAGTTAATACCTGATCTAGACCACGGTTACAGCATGGTTGTGGAGCGTGCGGGAGATCAGGCGGCGACTCAATTGGGTCTCCTTGACAACCAAGGCACCGCTCCCCTATGTTGCAAAGACTTGTTTTGCGACTGCGTTTCGGTCGCAAGTGGTTTCTGATTCTTACGTTTCGGCAAAGTGAAGAGACTGTTAACGACGTCCGAAAGAGGCGATCAACGTCGGCCTTACTTTCGACATCGGCCGAATTGCAAAGGAATGTCGCGTGTCGTCGGGACTGACTCATTTTGATGACTCTGGAGCCAGCCGGATGGTCGATGTCGGTGCAAAAGAGGTCACCGCCCGATATGCCGTTGCCGCCAGCCGAGTCGTCATGCGACCCGAAACCTTGCAGTTGATCACGAATCGCCAGGTGGCCAAAGGGGATGTCTTCGAAGTCGCCCGGCTCGCGGGAATCATGGCGGCGAAGAGGACTTCCGAATTGATTCCGCTCTGTCATTCCCTTGGACTGGATAGTGTCGAGATCAATTTCTCCGTCATTGATGACCATACGGTCGAAATCCAGTCCAAGGCCGCGGTCCACGGCAAGACCGGGGTCGAAATGGAAGCGTTGACGGCGGTCAGCGTCGCCGCATTGACGATCTATGACATGTGCAAAGCGGTGGACCGGGCCATGATCCTCGGTCCCATCTGCCTGGTTGAAAAATCGGGTGGCAAGAGCGGCCATTTTCGCCGCGAGGAACCTGCAATAGCTTAACCCGGCAAACGATAACTACGAAGATCGGTTATCAGCCGATCCACACACGGCGAGAAATGTCATGATCCAAAAGACGGTGCAGACCACCGATTCCAATACGCTGCAGGCGATGATCCAGTCACTGATCGGCGACGATCTGCGCGAAATGGAAGTCGTCTTTCATCAGGAGTTGTACAGTAAACACCCTTACGTCGCGGACGTGCTGACACATCTCAACACTTACCGCGGCAAGCGACTGCGGCCGATGCTGTTGCTGCTGACGGCCAAAGCGGTGGGTGAAGTGGAAGCGTCGCACCATGTTCTGGCAGCGGTCGTCGAAATGATCCATACGGCGACGCTCGTGCATGACGATGTCCTCGACGACGCAACGACGCGACGGCATGTCGCCACCGTCAATTCGCGCTGGAATAATGAAACGAGCGTCCTCCTGGGCGACTACCTCTTCACCCACGCGTTTCATCTGGCCAGCAGCCTGGAAAGCACGCTCGCCTGCCGGCTGATCGGGCGTGCGACAAATCTGGTCTGCGAAGGGGAATTGGCCCAGATCCACGAACGTGGCAACTCGGACCTGACCGAGGAACAATACTTCAACATCATCGAGGGCAAAACGGCAGAACTGTGTGCTGTTTCCTGCTACCTGGGAGCGCATTTCGCTGGTGCGACCGAAGCCACGACTCAGGCACTGGATCGTTATGGCCGAAACCTGGGAATTGCGTTTCAAATTGCAGACGACCTGCTGGACGTCTGCGGTACCGAGCAGGAGATGGGCAAGACACTCGGATCCGACTTGGAGAAGCAGAAGCTGACTCTGCCATTGATTCGACTCCTGGCCGAAGCTTCGCCGGCAGATGCGGTCACGATTCGGGAGCTATTGGCGCACCCCTGTGCCGAATCTCGGGCGGAATTGAATCGCCTGTTGAAGGCGGGCGACGGATTGGAATATGCCCGGCAACGTGCATTGGAATACGTCGCCGGGGCCCGCGCGGCGTTGGCTTGCCTGCATGATTCGCCAGCACGTCAAATGCTCGAGTTATTGACGGAATTCGTTGTCTCACGCTCCACGTGAAACACGTACGTTAGCATGCGCCCAGCAGCCCGGCTGCTGGGCGCTTGGAAAGGCTAACGTACGGTTATTCCGCGAGCGGCTTGGCCTTTTGCAACACATATTCCAGTAGCGCCGTGCTGTCCTCGTAATTTGTCTCATGCCCCGTCTGCTCGCGGTGGATCAGCAACACGTCACGACCCAGTAATTTCAGAATCCCGGCTAGTCGCTGGCAACTTTCTGGTGGCACGAGCTTATCCTGCCCGCTGGTTGATATGGCCACGGGCATCGGCAAACGTTCGGGCCAGTACTCCGCGCTCCGCTTCTTATACTCGGCGGGAATGGCGGTCTTGATTCCACCGAATGATTCCGAGATCGCCTCCTGAAAGTTGACATATTCCAGATGATTGGCGGTCCCATTCATCGAGGCCGCTCCCGCAAGCAGTTCGGGATGTAACACCGCGAATGTCAAAGCGGAAGATCCACCCATCGAGCCACCACATAGGAAAACGCGGCCGACCAGGTGCTTTTGCTTCAGCTCGGTGATGATCTGAACCAGATCTGCTTCGGCTTTTGGCCCCATCCAGGACGTGCGTGCCCGATAATCAGGCGACACAAACAGCATGTCGTGCTTCGCGGCAACATCACGAGCGGCCCGGCATTCATCCCGAGCATCCTTCACAAACTGCCAGCGATCCGAACCGTGCCCATGCAATGCAATCAACACGCCATGCCGCTTCTCAGATTTGAAGTTCGCTGGCAGTACCAGAACATAACGCTGCTCGGTCCCATCACATTCGGCCTTAAAGGCGACATCAATTTCACGTGGGGGCTCATCCGCACGTGCCGCAACTGCCAAAGCCAGGCACAGGAAGAACGCCACACTACTTGATTGGAATCTCTGCATTTAATCTTGCTCTTACTGAGGGCCAGGGTTGCAGTCCGCTACCGGAAACCACAGTAAGCCACTGTAGCCGCCTGTTGGTCGATGGTAAACGCAGCCCGCCTGTCACGATTCTGCACGCTTTCTCAACGCTCAGCGATTCGCGCCAAGCACGGTTGTGATCAATTCTGATTTCAAGAATTCCGAATTCGTCTCACATCGCCCTAAAACCGGCAAGGTCTCTCGCTCTTCGCCAGTCAGAACTGAGTTCTGGCACGCGTGCCGGAATAGTTTAGCTGTTAAGCATCTCAAGCGAGCCATTTTTGAAGACAGGGACTCGATGTGGTCGTGCATCTGCCAGCGCGGCATCTAATCATTCATGCGCGATCATCAACTGGACGAAATCAATGATGCGAGATGTTGAGTCGGGCAGTGTGGGCCTGACGCCACTCGCGATCGATTCCCCATCGAACAGAAGGTTGACTGTATGACGGTTACTGACCGTCCTGAACTACCGCCGACTGCTGCGGAGCCAACCCTGGGGTTGGATCGAGCTCCGCGAATGATCCTGGAGATCTGCCGGGGCCTGACGCGATTTCCGCAACGTCCGATTTCGGGACCACGCTATTTTATTGGCTCGGGACCAGGCTGCGATCTGCGCCTGGGTGGACCAGACTTTCCCGCCGTGCATAGTCTGATTCAAACCCGCGAGAACGGTGTCTGGTTTGAAACACTGGCCGATGCGCCCGTCGTCCGCCTTTCCAGCACAGTGGGATCCGAAGCTTGGAATTCACGTGACTTGAAGTCGCGG